>Ga0209500_10000121_pt1 | contig 71867 bp, 47 predicted proteins | sample S_140212_EF_Meta_FD_187323 | JGI IMG/M metagenome (GOLD analysis project Ga0209500, IMG submission 187323) | Freshwater microbial communities from Lake Simoncouche, Canada to study carbon cycling - S_140212_EF_MetaG (SPAdes) (version 2) | ecosystem: Environmental > Aquatic > Freshwater > Lake ... | reverse complement strand
ACCTTTCCGCCGCTGGCATCACAGGCCGCTACGGTGCAGGCCGCACCGTGCGTCGCTCAAATCCATGGCAGATGCTCTCCGCTGTTTTTGGCTGGCTGTCCCGCAGCGACTTTCAATCGCTGGCAACGCTCCTGCGCTCAGCCGATGTGCTGAGGCTGGTGACTAGACAAACGGGCATCGCGATGCCCATCGCCTTGGCCGATGCGGTCGCCGCTCGGCACCTGCCGCTGACGATCGACCGAGAACACCTCGCCCGAGCCGCCGACCGTCCCAGCGACACTCAGGAAAACATCGAGTTTATCCGCGTGCTCGACGCGATCGACAGTTGGCTGGCCCCGCTGCGTAAGGTGTCGTCGTCCGGCGATCACACCGCACCGGCACGGCTCTGGACAGACGCAGTGCGAGCGACCGTTGCCACTGCGCTCGACGGTGTTTTGCTCGACCGTGATGCCCCGCACGATCGCGTGACAGCCCGGTCGCTGAAAACGCTTGGCGAAACGCTCTCTGATATGGCGACAATCCCAACGCCGTTGGCTATCGGCTCCACTGCTCTCTCGCAACTCCTGATGACGACGTGGGGCAAGGAGCCCGTGCCTCCCGTGCCCATCGCCGAATCGATCGACATTGTCGGTTGGCTGGAAGTGGCCCTCGACGACGCACCTTTGCTCGCGATCACCAGCGCTGTCGAAGGCTCGCTTCCCACTAGCACCGCCACCGATCCCCTCCTGCCAGACCCGCTGCGAAAGGCTCTCTCGCTCGAGGATACTGGCCGTATCGCCGCACGCGATGCTTGGATTCTTTCGGTGGCGGCCTCCTGCCGCGAGAATCTCTTGGTGATCGTGCCGCAGCACAAAGCCGACGCAACGCCAGCCATCCCCAGCCGACTCCTCTTCCGTCGCGAACCCGATGAGATCGTGACGGCATCGCGACGTTTTTTTGCGGCAGTCGAACCGGAGGTCGCCGTAATGGCTCCACCTGTGATAGCCTCCCGCCTCATCGTGCCCCAGCCGTGGGCCTCTCCAGCAACGACCATGCGGGTGACCGAGTTCAAAGACTACCTCGCCTGCCCCTACCGCTACTGGCTCCGTCATCGGCTCAGACTGGCCGCATCCACCGACTGCGCATTGGAACTCGGACCTGCCGATTTCGGCACGCTCATTCATGAATGCCTCGATCGGTTTGCAAAGCAAGAAGATCTGACCGCCTGCACCGATACCACACTCCTTGCCACAAAGCTCTCGGATATCCTGGATGCGTTCGTGCGCTTTCGCTACGGACGCAACGCTGCGGCTGCGGTGGCCATTCAAACCGAACTGGCCCGCCGCAGGCTGCATGCGTTCGCCGCCGTGCAGGCGCAGCGAGCCACAGAAGGATGGCGGGTAGTGATCACCGAACACCACGTAAAGGGCGCCACGCTCGATGTGGATGGCGAGCCTATGGCGCTCTCCGCACGGATCGACCGAATCGATCACCATCCGAAATCAGACCGATGGCAGGTGCTCGACTACAAAACATCGGCAAAAGCCAAGACACCGGACAAGACCCACCGGAAGCGGGAGGAGTGGATCGATCTGCAACTCCCGCTCTACCGTCACCTGCTGGCAGAGGTGCCCGGCTTCCCGTGCGCAAAGAGTGCGGGCTCTTGCCTCGAAAACGTAGAAGTCGGCTATTTCAACGTGCCAGCGAGAGTCGAGGAAATCGGCATCCGGGTGGCCACATGGACCGAGGGCGACTATGCCGATGCCGACGCGGCAGCCCGATGGGTGGTGCGGCAGGTGCGCAGGGGCATCTTTTGGCCCCCGAGTGACGGGGCCTCAAAATCATTCCCCGAGTTTGATGCGATCTGTCAAACACATGCCATTCTCGAAGACGCGTCCAGCCAAGACGCCACTGACGATGGCGAAAGCGAGGAGGGCTCATCGAATGAGCATGGCATCTAAGAACCAGTTGATAAAGCAGTCGACGGCCATCGCTTCGGTGGCGACCGTGGAGCCGTTTGTCACGGTTCGAGCGAGCGCAGGCACCGGCAAGACACACGCGCTCACCACTCGCATGATCCAACTGCTGGCAGATGGCGCGGCGGTCGAGGAGGTGTTTGCGGCCACATTTGCCCGCAAGGCCGCTGGAGAAATTCTGGCCAGAGTGCTCCACAGGCTCGCGATTGCAGCCGATCTGCAATCACCAGATGCCACACGGTCTCTGGCAGCAGCTATCCAACGGCCCACCACTGATTGCATTTTTTTTCGCGATCTCCTCGTGCGGGTGACGCAGTCGCTCGACCGCCTCGCCATTGGCACGCTGGACAGTTTCTTTGCCACCTGTGTCAACGCATCGCGGTTCGAACTCGGCCTGCCTGCAACGTGGACGATTGGCTCTGCGGCTGAACTGACAGCCCAGCGCCGCTCAGCCATCCACCAGTCGATCGCCAATGGAGTCACCTCGGTCGGTAGCCCTCTATCTCATTCTCCTGCCGCCACGATTGCCGATCTCATGGTGCGAGCCACCGGCGGTGCGACAACCACCGGCTTGGAATCGTTGATGGATGGCATTGTGGGGGATCTGGCCAGCATTCATCGGGAGACCGAACCGGGGGCATGGGATTGGCTGCCTGTGCCCCGCCCTCCGTTGCCCGCTGCCATCGAGGAGGCAATAGCCGAACTTCAGGCAACAGTATTCATAGACAAGCGATTTACTGGCGCGAGGGACGGCAACCTAGATGCTTTTCGACAGACACGGTGGAACGACTTTGTGTCAAAAGGCATCGCAGCAAAAGTGATTGCCGGAGAATCTTCCTATTATAACAAACCAATCCCAACGAATACCGTAACGGCCTACCGTACGCTCCTAGCGGTTGTTCAATCGGTGATCCTCGGCCGGATCGTCGCGCAGACCCGTGCGATTCGCGACATTCTTGGCCGCTATGCCGAAACCATTGACCAACTCGTGGCCGCCGAGGGCATCGTGTCGTTCAACGATGTCACGCGGTTGGTGGGTTTGGCTGCCAGCGACGGCACGCTGGATGCCGCACGGTGGCGGGGTATTCTGTTTCCAAAACACCTGCTGCTAGATGAGTTCCAAGATACGTCACTGGGCCAATGGCGAGTGCTCGAGCGACTCGCAGAACACGTCGTTTTAAATGGCGGCACCTTTTTTGCTGTCGGTGATGAGAAGCAGGCAATCTACGGCTGGCGCGGTGGCAAAGCCGAACTCATCGATTCGCTCGTTGACTTTTTCGCCCAAACGTCCACGCCGCTGGCCACGCGGCACCTTAGTGAAAGCCATCGATCGAGTCCTGCGGTGCTCGAGGCAGTGAATGCTGTTTTTACTTCGTTGGGCACGTGCCTGCCCCTTTCCGACTGGTCGGCTGTAGCCACGCGTTGGGCCAACGCCTTCGTGCCGCACGCGGCAACGGCGGGCAAACAAAATCTACCCGGCTGGGTCCGCCTGCGTACATCGCCAGCAGTCGGGGAGGATGCCAACGCTTCGGATAGCCTTCTCGCCGAGGCCGCATTGCGCGCTGCAACGATTTCGCTGGCCAACCCAGGCGCACGAATCGGCGTGCTGGTGCGCACAAACCGAGCGGCAGAGCAAGTGATTGCGAAGCTCAAGGGGCCCGCCCTGAATATCGTGGCCAGTGCTGAGGGGGGCAATCCTCTCGACGATTCGCCCGCCGTCGAGCTCCTGCTTTCAGCGCTCACGCTCGTCGACCATCCATCCGACTCTATTGCACGGTTCCACGTCGGCACTTCTCCGCTGGCAGCGTCTTGTGGCCTATCGGCAACGACGGCCGCCGCCGCCGAAGCCACACCCGAATACCTCGCGGCGATCGACGGACTGCGACGCGAACTGGTCGACAGCGGCTACGGGCCGGTGCTGGAACGGCTTGCAGCGGTCATCGCACCGCTGGGCTCGCAGCGAGACGTTCGCCGGTTGGAACAATGTGTCGAGTCGGCCCGCGTCTGGGATTTATCTGGCGGCGTGTCGCGCCGTGGGTTGCTCCGCACTGACGATTTTGTGGCTGGTTGCCGGGCTACAAGCGTGGACGATCCAGTGCCTTCACCCATCCGCGTGATGACGATCCACAGGGCGAAGGGGCTGGAGTTTGATATCGTTGTGCTCACCGATCTGGATCGCATGCTGGTGCCGTATCAGCCGCGACTGGTCATCGAACGGCCCAGCCCGCTGGCACCGATCAGTCGGGTTTTGGCAGCGGTGGCAAAAGAGTTTCGAGCATTCCTACCGGCCGACTGGCAGACGGTGAGCGAGGAGGTATCGCATCCGATCGTGCGAGAAGCAATCGCCACACTTTACGTGGGCATGACCAGGGCCATCCAAGGCCTGGAAATCATCATCAGTCCTGCGAAGCCGACCGAAAAAACGATCCCCAAAACGCTCGCGGGCATCCTGCGCACAACCCTCAGCGATTCGCTGGCCGCACCACCCAATACGATCCTGCACATGCGAGGACACTTCGCCGATGCTGCGTTGGACGCACTCGTGAAACCCCATCCCAAAGACGACCACGGCCAAGCTCCACGCGACCACATGGCGGCCGACGGCATGGCCGCATCACGCGTGGCAACCACTCCCTCGCTTTCGCTCAAGCCGCTGACCGGAGGAATGCGTCGGCGAGGGATGCCGCTCCGCACGCCCTCCTCGGCCGAGGGAGGCCGCACCGTCACCGCAGCAGCCGCTCTCGACACAGGTTCACGCGAAGCCAAGAATGTCGGCACTCTCTTGCATGCATGGGTTGAGCAGTTCGACTGGTCAGGCAGGATTCCTTCGGACATCGAACTTTTAACCATCGCCAGACAGCATCCGCTCTTGGCAGCGCAACACGCCTCGCTGCTGGTGACTTTTCGCATGATGTGTAGCAACCCAACCGTAGCGGCCTTGCTTGCGGAGCCAAACCAAACGCTGCCCGCAAAGTTTTCGGCCAATGGTGCTGAGGCTGGTGCGGCAAATTCTATTCTCAAGCGAGAGCATTCCTTCGCACTCAAGGACAAAGAAGGCCTGCTCGTCGGCATCATCGATCGACTCATCATTTGGTCGCGAGACAGCCGCCCCATAGCCGCCGAGGTGATCGACTTCAAGTTCGATAACGTGGGCACTGGCCCCGACTGCTTGGCGGCCGATCACAGACGGATACTCAAAGAGAAAACAAACTTTTATTCGCCGCAACTCACCGAATACCGCCGTGCCGTCGCACAGTTGCTGGGCCTTGACCTAGCAACTGTTTCGGCCGACATCGTCTTCATGCGATCAGGCACCGTTGTGCCTGTGACATCGGGTTTGTAGGCGAAGGAAACAGTCCCGGCAGACAGGACAGCCGCACAGCGGGGCTGAACCGTCGAATAAGACAGGGATGCTCACGACGGAATTGGTGAAAGTCGACGAGCATTGGGATTTTTCGATCCCTCTGACACATGCATCGCCGCAGAAGGCCGGCAGGAAAAAAGCCACCGCGAGGAGACTTCTGCCATTCCGGCGTCAATGCAGGAACGCCACTTTCAGCAGGCAACACAGGGCCACAGAAGCCGCGATCCGAATGAAAAACGCATCGCGGCATGCGAGACGAGCGGGCAGCGATCATTTTCCCCTACAAAACAAGAGCGGAGGGCATGGGATTCGAACCCACAATCCATTGCTGGACATCTGATTTCGAGTCAGACCGCTGGCCAATTCGCTTACCCTCCAAAAATCGTCTTCATGAATTTCCGCGAAACGCACAAAACAATCGGTGTCCGTAGCCTCGATTCACTGGCAGTGTAGATATCGGCAGGCTACCGCTCAAGTTCTATGAATCGCAGCCGGGGCCCGCTTCATTTCGCGTCCAACGATTGGCCACGGTTATGCCGATTGCACCGGCCGATGACGGGCCGCTGATGGCACCACAAGTTGCCCTATGAGCCGCATCATATCGGCCAGACACCCCGTCGATAGGGAGAAGCTTTTTCTTTTCGTTCCCCTTCCTGCTGAGCGCATCCAGCAGTGAACCCGCGTCGAGCGAGGCATCCACAAATACCTGCACAAATCGCTGGATGCTTCGCAGCGGCTTGTAGATGCCGTGGCAGCAGTGGTAATAGCCACCAACTTGCGTGCCCATGCCAATCAGAACGGCCACGAAAATCTGCACGACCGCCCGACTGCCTCCGAAAAGCGAGTGCATAGCGAATGGAATACGGCAACTGATTTGCGAATCACGAGGATGCGGGGCATGCCTCCTATTCCGGCTAAGCACACGAGCGGCAGTTGGCGTGACAACCCACGGCAGCCGATTGCACATGGCTGTTCTGTGCGACACACAAGCCATCGGCCCGAATGCGACTGCTACGCTGGCTGCGCTGAATGAAGACGCTGCGGAGGGGTTGGCATCTGAAGCCCCGCCTGCCGATCTACCCCAGCATGCATAACCGGAATGTAGACGCCTTTTTGCGTGGCAAAAAGCCTGAGCTTTTCGTAGGCCCATTGATTGCCTGACTGCTCAAAACCTACACTGCAAAGAGTGTGTCCGCGGATGCTGAAGAAGTGTTGCCGTTCCTCACGCCGCTTCCTGTCACAGGCCGACGCATTTTGATGCACGACGGTTCAAGGCACCTTTGGATTCATTCATGCCTGATTGCTCGACAGACAAATTGATTGCACAAAAACATATTCTCATGACCGGGGGCACTGGCCTGCTGGGTTCGTATCTCGTTCGAGACCTCCTCCTCGACGGCTGTGCCTTGGCCCTCGTGGTGCGACGCGAACGCAAACATTCAGCCCAAGACCGCGTTGAAATGCTCGTGCGTTCGTGGGAGCATCTGCTGGGCAAGCGACTGCCGCGACCGGTCGTACTGGAAGGCGATGTGAGCCAACCGCTCTGTGGACTCGGGCGCCCATCGTGTGACTGGATTGAGGCCAATTGCTCCCAACTGCTACACAATGCCGCGTCATTAAGTTTTCGCGGCGTCGATCGGGGGGCCGAACCGTGGCTCACGAATGTCACGGGCACCAGTCATGTGCTCGACCTTGCGCACCGCACAGGGATCAAGCACTTCCACCATGTTTCCACTGCGTATGTCTGCGGCCTCCGATCGGGCACGGTTTTGGAAGACGATCTCGATGTCGGACAGGCATTTGGCAACGACTATGAGTTGACCAAGGTCATGGGAGAAAAGCAGGTGCGATCTGCTGGCCATCTCACCACCGCAACGATCTATCGGCCTTCGATCATCGTGGGTGACTCACGCACCGGCTATACCTCAACCTACCACGGACCGCTTGCCGCTTTGCGACTTGGCCACACACTTCTCACGCGAGTGACCAAAGGTTCAACCAACAGCCCAGCCTTGATGTCGCTGCTTGACATCAACCCATCGGATCAGAAAAATTGTGTACCAGTCGACTGGGTGTCCGAGGTGATAGCTCACGCCGTAATGAAGCCGGAGGCACGAGGGCAGACATTTCATCTCACGCACCCCCAGTCGTTAGCAATGCACACGATGGGCCAGTTCATTCAAGATGGTGTGAACCTTTACTCAAACGCTGCCTCGGCTGATGATTCCAGCCTGTGCGACGAAAACTGGTTCGCCGAAAACATGCGGTCGCAACTGGACGTCTATCAGACCTATTTCCGAAACGATCCGATCTTTGACCACTCGCACACGACACAGATCGCAGGCCACATCCCCTGTCCGATCCTAGACATGCCGACACTCATGCGCATGGCAAAAATGGCAATTGAGTGCGACTTTGGACGCTTGACTCGCCCAAGCCCGCTCCCGGCATTCGACGCCGACAAGCCCATGGTTACGGCCCTTACCAGACAGGCCTGAACGTAATCCATTCGCCTTTTCGACTCGACGTTCATTCCGGCGTTCCGCCAGCGCACATGCTTTTTTCCAGCAGTCTCCAAGGTCCGAATGGGTGGCTCGTGCCGAAAAGGCACGCTCTAACGCGCAAGGCCCTTGGTGACGCTGGAGACAGCCCCATCCCCATCCAGCTGGACAACTCGCTTTCGTTGTGCCGATCTGATGTTTATCCAAGCCAAAGACCTTTTTCTCCAACGGAGTAGACACACTATGGCCAAAAATACATGGCGCGTTGTTACGCGCGGCGCCGACGGAGAACTCCTCATCCATGATTTCGATTCGCCGGAAGGCATTCTACGCACGCACCTACAGGTCGGCGTTGACGACTGCAGTACTGATTTGTCATTGCGGGGAGCGCCAGTGTTTCGCGCATTGATTGGACCGATGCCCGAAGGCGATAATGTGGTCCGGTACGAGGCACTCGAGGTGTTTGAAACACTTACGAAAGAGTGGTCGATTCCTCGGACCCCGCGCCGACGCTCACGCAAGCCATCGGCCACTGCGCCCGTTCAAACCGCCGAGTAAGTAAGGCAGCTTCCACGCTATGGCAGACACGGTCTTCTCAAAGATCATTGCCCGCACGATTCCCGCTAGGATCGAGTACGAAGACGATCTCTGCATGGCGTTTCATGACGTCTCGCCGCAGGCACCTGTCCATGTGCTCCTGATCCCGAAACAGCCGATTCGATCGCTGGCTGCTGTCCAGGAAGCCGACAGCCCGCTCATGGGCCACCTGATCGTTGTGGCAACGCAACTGGCGCTCCGCCTCGGATTAGAGAACGGCTACCGCGTCGTGATCAACTGCGGATGCGACGGTGGGCAGAGTGTTGACCACCTCCACGTCCACCTGCTCGGTGGCCGAAGCCTCGCATGGCCTCCGGGCTAAGGGCACGGCTCACTGCCACCAACGACGCAGCCGATCGACGAAGCCCGCACGCTCTGCTGGTGGTGCGGCGGCCGCCTTTGTCTCGGCGGAGGCGGCAGGGTGCGCCGTACCATTTGGAGTGCCCTCTTCTACTTGGCTAGGGTTGACACTCGAGGCCAACTCGGCCGCAGAGTCAGAGATAAACGCATTGAGAAAATGCGGCCAGTGAGAGTCGAGTTCGACGAGACACGCCCCAATTTCATTCGATGAAATCCGGTGATCCACCAAAGCCAATCTCTTTGACAGTTGCACTCGCTGCGATTCGTCGAACGCCAGATCAAAAATCCTCACATCATCGATATGTACGCACCCAGGCCCCAGCAAATCCATCCGCACGCGGAGCGACTCGATCCCCTGCGTTGGCAAATCATCCACCTGCAGCACAAACTGCGACCACTCTGGCCCCAGCGGCATCGTTCCAGCTCCCCGGCCCACCACAGCAAAGCGGTAGTATTCCACGTCGTTTTGAATTCCATCGACCGCAATCCGTAGGGGTGGCTGCGGCTCGTTGGCGTCAATCCGCAGCCAGACAGCCACGCTGATTCGACCCGTATCAGGGGCCGGAAATGGGTTGCTGCGGAGCGTTGAAAGGCCGTTGATCGACGAGAAGATCGCCCCCTTGGCCCCGCCGGCTGTCGAGCCGTCCGCCAACGTGAGGCTCCCGCGGGTCGGCTCCAAGATCTCCCAGCCCATCACTGCTCCGGCCAACTCCGGTAGTTCAAAGCTTGGATTATCGAGCACCGTGAGCGGCACCGGCGTCTCCAGCACTGCCCGCCGCCGCTGCAGGCCATCTAACTGCCGCTTGAGATGCTCCTCGACGCTAGGATGAAATGACGCCCGAGCAGCCGTGGCCCGTCGGTCCCCTTCCACGACGAGCGTGCGAGACTCCCAAGCACGCAAATCCACAGCCATTCCTCCCGTAGGATCGACTGGCAATGCCGTGCCACTGGCGGCATCAACCACACCGGATGGCTGGCCATCCAACGACACATGACCACGGCATGGCACGCCACAAGCATTCACGAGGCATATCCACGTACCCGACTCGCCGGTGTGGCTGCGCATCACGAGTGGGGCTGTCGCGGAATCCACCAGGGTTAAGCCTACAGTCGGCAGCGACTCAAACGCGCGCTGCGATAGAGCGTCGTCATCGTCCATCTGTCGAAACAAAATGCCTGCATCGAAGACGACTTCGACATCCGAAGCCACAATCGATTCGGCCAGACTCCGCCTGCGGGCATCTCCGGTGCGGGCTGCAAACACCTGCACGGGGGCCGCTAGCCCCGCCGCGCCAAACGGACCGTGCGGCAAGATATGCCGCACGTGTAGGTTCGCCGGTTGCTCAACGACCACAACACCCCGCCGCGTTGCACTCGCGACGCTTCTGAGTACGGAAAGCGAACGATTGGAATTGTCGACTGTGCTGCGTTCAACCAGATCGTGGGTGGCCGCATGGACGTGGGGCGTAACAAATATAATCTGGCCGTGGACCGTGATTCTGCCAGGATCTAGCCCGATCTCGCGAAGCACGTCGGCATCTGTTGCCTCGGCTGCAAGCGTAGGCCGAAAACGGACAGCCACATCGCCGGACGACAAAAGCGTGGTAGGCACAACATGCAGGTTCCATGCTGGATTGTGTTCGGCAAGCACATCGGCCAGCCGCGCGTAAAACGCAGCGATAATCTCGACCCGCCACTCCAGCCACGCCTCTCGCAGCGGACCCTCAACGAGCACGGCCCGCTGGGCACATCGCTGGGGCTCGGAAGGTGCTTTTTCTGACTGCGATTCTGCTGCCTCGATGGCCGCCAATGCCTTCGGGCCAGTAGCAGCGATAAACCTTGCAAACGTGGCGTCATCCAGCCCCCATGCCACACCCGGCAGGTGCATCCAGCCGTCGTGAGGCAGCACGATTGCGATGCCACTAACAGCGGCCGAACTGCGGAGCCGGCCTGCCAGTTCGCGCACAAGATTCTCTCCGGCTGCCTGCACCCGAGGATCCAGAATGTTGTAGCGAGGCACAACCCCTCCACGCTCGGTACGGCACGGCCTGCCATCACGACCGACGCACAGGATTCCAGAGGCTGCTGACGACGACTGCGACAGGATCGCCTCGAGTGATGCTAGCGGTCCGTTGCAGGTGATCGCGGGCACGAGGGCAAGCTTTTGCCTAGCGTAGACCCGGCACAAAACCTCAAGCACATCTTTCGGCACCGGATCGAGCGTGGCATCGAATGACCCGCCACTGTCCCATCGCGGCGCACCGTGCGTGAGATCCGAAGGCCAGGTCGCAGCTCCGTCGCCATATACGCCCACCATTGCGCCAGCTGCGCCTTGCGCGGCAATCCACTCAGCAGAATGACGGATGCCTGTCAGGAATGTATTCCAATCGGCAAGCGACCGACCCACGCCGGACTCAACGCGGGGCACCGCACCAAATGCTGAGAAGTCTGGGGAAGGCACATATGCGTAAACACGACGCGATGCACCCGCTGGCATCGACTGGCGATTGCTGGCGAGGTGCGTCGGCCCAGCCAGAATGCGCACGCGGCCAATGAGTGCTGACTGCCGTGGCGACGCATTAGAAATAAGCAGCAGCGGCATTTTTGTATGAGGCCAAAACACAAAGCTGTGCCGGCTTCCAGCAGCAGACCGAGTGATCCGAGAGGTGTCGTCTGCCTGGGGCTCCGGCACCAGCGGCCTGCTCACTTCAAAGCCGCCGCTATATGTTTCCCGCACGACGGCCCCTTCCTGCTCCAGCACGCTGAGGCCGAGCACTGCGTCTTGGTCTGGTGGATAATCGATCTCCACCAAGTGCGGCATTCCAGGCGTTACCGCTACGACCATCGCCTCCCACGCTGGTTCCTCGGCTGAAGCTGCTGGGGGTAGTCGCAGCACAGGACCAAACGAATGCGACTCAAGACTGGAGTGCCCGGTCGACAAAAGACCGTTCATGCGGGGCACCATCGCCCCAACGCTTGGCAGTTTCGGCATCTGCACATTCGGCATTGGCACATTCGGAAGCTTCGGCATTGCAATCGTGGGCATTGGCATGGTTGGCAGAGACACCGACGGCATACCCATGCCAGGCATGCGCCGCAGGCGTTCGAGCAGGCGTGGGCTTCCTGGATCGAGCTCGTAGACAACCCGCCACGGGGCTGCCGCTGGCTCCTCGAGTGGCACATCGGCGACGGCCACGACCTGCACGGTGCGTGAAACAATCGGCCTCGACCAGCGCAGCCCACCTCGCTCGATCGCCTCCATCTGGATGTCGTAGACCCCTTCCCGCTTGGGCAGTGGCACATCGAACGTGACAGGATCAAATCGCTGCGGCGGGCGGCTTAGAGCGATGGCCTCCAGCTGGGCAGAGTCGGCCTCGTGCAAAAGAATGGTTTGGGTATGCAGATCCCCGCCGCCGGGTGCCGCCTTCACTCGCACCCGCAGTTCCACGGCCACGTTGTCCGATGTACGCGACGGGAGCAACGGGTGCACCAATACTCGCAGCGTCTCCCCGGGACGGCGGACGGTCGCCCCCCGGCGTGAGAGCCGAGCAATTGATGCGGAATTGGCACCAACTATTTCTACCCGGCTTTCAGCCTCAAGAGTGACTCGCAATTCATCGCCCGGCGCACGTTTGAGAGTGACTCGATTGCCGTCGCCGTCAATCGATCTCTGCGTGGGCGTGGAAAGCAGATCGGCCACCGCCACATCCAGCATAGTTGCCGCCGCGTGCTGACCATCCGGCACAAGCTGCACAACAAGGCGTGCATGCCCCCACTCCCCCACCGCCACTTCGACACCGTCGAGGCCGCAGGCTCGGGATTGGTGAATCATAATGACACCGTCAATCGCGTGCACCATCGCGCCGGCATCTGGTTCGGCAGACAGCATCCGCCAGCCGATTCCGCCGGTCGACTGGCCGCCATCAATGTGAATGACTGGTCCAATCGCTGGTCCAACATCTTGTCCATTAGCTGCGGGGCTCGTGGCATCAACTGCAGTGGCTGGTCGCTGGTCTAATCCATGAATCAAACGGATACTGCCAGACCACGCGCGAGGCTTCCCTCCTCCCCACATGATCCGAATGGCCACCGGAGGTTCATCGATCGGCGTCGCTCCGCCGGCTGACACTCCTGATATCCCAACAGCTGCCAGCATCACCGCAGCGCATGCCAGCCATCGGAGGCTCGCGCCGAGCCTGTATTCTCGAAGCGACAGTGTGGCTCTGCGGTGTGGCATGCGGTACACAAGAGAATCAGTAGACGGACAAAAACGAGTGATTGGATCTCTGCCCTAGAGCCACAACGCAGACCAGAGGGGGCGGGAGCATAGCGGGGTGGCCGCCCTTGGGCCAAGGCTGTTTCCGCGTTCATAAAAGGCGGTTCAAAAAGCGGTTGGGCCGCCGATTGCCTCTGGCGAGAGCGGCATTTGCCACACCCGCTCAACGTCCCCCTGCCAGGCCGACTGAAGTGCCGCCTGCAATTCCTCGGCGATTCCCGGGCAGCGGTTGGCCACGTCGGAAAGTTCAAAAAAATCGTCCGGCTTTACAAACAGTCGAGCCGGTTGTGCCGCCTCCGGCCGCTCCAGTAGCAGATGCCATCCGGGCGTAATCAATGCCGCACCATCCTGAGCCATCACAACAACCCGATCCCTCGCAGGTACGTCCGACGACTCGAGGAGCGTGGTGAGACTGCGGCCCATCTGGGACGATCCCTGTCGCGTGGCACCGATGAGGTTCTGCAGTGTTGCACCCAGATCAGCCGGCATAACAAGCCCTCCGTATCGCTGGCAGGCCATCCAACCAACAGGATCAACAAACACTGCGGGCACATGGACTCGTTCACCATAGGGCAGTCCCAACCATTGTTTTTTTTCGGCGACATCCGAGCGTGTTGACGAGCAGCCGACAGTTCCGTGTAACCCAAGCGGCAACCCTCGCACTCCCATCACGAGTACCCCCCAATTCTTGCCACCTGCGGCAAGCGATGTTACGGCCTCAAGCAGCCTGCCTAGCCAGCGATCAAGCAACGTTAACTGCCCAGCGAACACCTGCCGAAAGCCCATAACGAGATCGGGATCGGTAGAGGCGTCGACCGTGAAACATGGCACTCCATCGCCAGCCGGCGGCGATGGATCCTCGGCATCAATGTAGGCATTGCGAAAGCTGTCCGGCGCATCCCACGACACGCCGAGGCTTCCGGCGTGGCACCACACAAACTGGTGTTGGCCCGCGACGACGACCTCCCTCGCTTGACTGAAGAGCCTCGCTAGATTCGTCTCGCTATCGCTGACAGCAAGGCTCCGAGCCGCAATGGCAGGAACCTCCCACACCTCAACGCTCTGACCACACGCCGAAGCCAAGGCCACCCGATCAGGGATTGCCTGATCGTCGCTCAGAATGGCCGTGCGCCAACCCGCCGCCGCTGCGATATCAAACAGCGAACCCTTGCCAAACCCACCGAAGAGATCATCGATCGAACTGCGCGGATCCAGCGAAGGAGTAATGAGCCGGTCAAGCACAAGCCCCCTTGCGGCCAAAGTATCCAACGACGGCGTTGCGACCCATGTGGCTCCCCAGGCAGAGAGCATCCAAGCGGGCAGGCAGTCAATCGTGACAACCAATAATCCGGGAGGAAGGCCCGCTGAAGCCTTCGAATTCTGGATCTGATTAAGTGCTGCCATGAGGGCCATTGTGCATATTCCATCGTCACTAGCCCACCCCACACGAGACGCTCCGCTTTTTCCTATCCGGATTGTCTTTCGGACGACTATCGTCCATGCTCCGATGTCAGACGCCTAGGCCCCTACAGACTGTTTTCTCTTTCCGATGACAACCCTCTCGCATTTCCGTACAAGTCCAGAAGATGTCCAATGCATGCCCTCCGGCGTTCCCTTCATTGTGGGCAATGAGGCCGCCGAACGCTTCTCCTTCTACGGGATGAAGACGATCCTTGTTGTGTTTATGACGCAGCACCTTCTTTCCTCAACCGGCCGGCCCGACTTCATGACCGAAACCGAGGCGAGGGAGTCGATGCATCTGTTCGTGGCGAGCGCCTACTTCTTTCCAATCATTGGCGGCATTCTGGCCGATGCTTTTCTCGGCAAATACCTAACGATCTTGATGCTCTCGCTTGTTTACTGTGGCGGACACCTCTGCCTCGCGCTCATGGACATGCCGGAGTCGATGCTTGCCGTGACCATGGAGCCGAGGGGTTGGCTCCTTGCGGGGTTGGCTTTGATCGCGATTGGTTCGGGAGGAATCAAGCCCTGCGTCTCAGCGCATGTCGGCGATCAGTTCGGCCCGGCAAACAAGCACCTGCTTCAGCGGGTTTTTGGCTGGTTCTACTTCGCAATTAACTTTGGCTCTTTTTTTTCCACGCTTCTGACTCCATGGCTGCTCAAGCACTGGGGGGCAGGCTGGGCTTTTGGTGTTCCTGGTGTCCTCATGGCCGTTGCCACGCTCGTCTTCTGGCTGGGACGCCAGCGGTTCATCCACATTCAACCGCGTGGGTCTCGCTACTTTGCGGAAACATTTGGGCCGGAGGGGCTGGCAGCAATTCTGAAACTGGTGCCGCTCTATATCTTGGTGGCAGTGTTTTGGTCGCTCTACGATCAATCCGGCGGCGCGTGGGTGCAGCAGGCCCAGCAGATGGATCGCAGGCTCTTCGGCGTGGAATGGCTCGAGAGCCAGATTCAGGCGGTCAATCCGCTTTTGGTGCTGCTCTTTATTCCACTGTTCAGCGTTGGACTGTACCCGGCTGTTTCACGACTGATCGACCTCACGCCGCTGCGAAAAATTCTGGCGGGCTTTGCCATAACGGTGATCGCCTTCGCAATCACCGCCTATGCACAAGGCAGGATTGATACCGAGGCGGCTAGGTTCCACCGTGTAATTACCCCGCTGGCCATTGCCGGAAACATCGACCGGTTTGCCACTGCCGCGGCAATCAAGGAACGTGGCCTGCCCGCACTGGCACGTGACGTCGAAGCCACTGACGATAGCGAGGCACTCGTCGTCCCGATTGTGGCCGCTGGCATTGCCGTTGACCGTAACGGCAAGCGACTGACGGCCTGTTGGCCGACAGTTGGATGGCAACTCCTAGCCTACCTCGTGATCACAGCAGCCGAGGTGCTCGTGTCAATCACATGCCTCGAATTCAGCTACACGCAAGCCCCACCACAGATGAAGTCGCTGGTGATGAGCCTCTCCTTGCTGAGCGTTTCACTTGGCAATCTCTTTACAGCGATGGTAAATTCCCTAACGAAAGACGCTTCGGGCCATTCCGTGCTCACTGGGGCGAATTATTACTGGTTCTTTACCGGTTGTATGGTTTTGGCTACCGCCCTCCTTGTGCCGGTGATCTGGTGGTACCATCCACGAGAATACATTCAGGGGGCGGCAACCGATCGCTTGGAGTAAGAACGCTGTCACGGGTGAAATCGCTCACACTGGCTTCTTTTTTAAGCCCCATTCCGGTCGTTCTCTCGGGAGGCAGTCATGAACGGTCAGACATTCACACGGAGGCGTTTCCTCGGCGTGGCGGCGGTCGCAGTCGCCCGCGCGGCTGTAGCCCATGCAAACACCTTGCCGCCCATCGACGCACCGCTCTTTAAGATTTCTCTGGCCGAGTGGTCGCTCCATCACTCGCTCTTTACTGGCAAACTCGACAATCTCGACTTTCCTCGAACGGCAAAGCAGCAGTTTGGCATCGATGCCGTCGAGTACGTGAACCAGTTTTTTAAGGACAAGGCAAAAGACGCCGTCTATCTCGCGGAACTCGGCAGGCGAGCCAGCGACGAGGGCGTAACCAATGTGCTCATCATGTGCGATGGGTTGGGGAATCTCGGCGACCCGGATGCAGCAGCTCGCAGCAAGGCGATTGAAAACCATTTCCCTTGGGTGGAGGCGGGCAAAAGGCTCGGCTGCCACTCAATCCAGGTCAATGCGGCCAGCAAGGGCTCGTTTGAGGAACAGCAAAAACTTGCAGCCGACGGCCTCTCGCGACTCTCTGACTACGCAGGCCAGATGGACGTGTCGGTACTCGTGGAGAATCACGGCGGACTCTCCAGCAATGGACGCTGGCTGGCCGGCGTGATACAGATGGTCAATCAACCCAACTGCGGCACGCTGCCAGACTTCGGAAACTTTCACGACTACGACCGCTACCGCGGCTGCGAGGAGCTGATGCCGTTCGCCAAGGGAGTGAGCGCCAAAAGCCACGAGTTCGACGAGGCCGGCAACGAGGTGCGAACGGATTACCAGCGGATGCTTCGGCTGGTGGTGGGGGCCGGCTATCGAGGCTGGGTGGGCATCGAATACGAAGGCAAGACGCTCTCTGAGCCCGAAGGCATTCTGGCCACAAAGAAGCTGCTGGAACGAGTTCGCGCCGAAATCGCCGCTTAAAAAGCGATGCGTGGCCAGGGGCAGTTCGCTCGCCAAGGCTCCCACTTTGGATGGTCGCAGGTTTCAATCGAGGTTGAAATCGACCACTACAGGGAAGTGGTCGGACACATCGAGATCAAATGCGTGGCAGATAAAAACGCGGCTGATCGTCGGCACAAGCTCCCGGTGCACCAGCACGTGGTCAATCATAGTAAACACATCATCCCGATCGGCGACGCCATTTTCGTTGAAGTCCCAATGGGAAGTGTAGCGATCGGCCACGCGAGGGATATACCTTGCAACATTCACCAACTCGTCGCCGACAGCGGCATCATCGTAGTTTTTGAGTTTGCGCAAGACTGTGGTCTGTGTCATCCGCACGGAGTCGGCCATTGGCACATCCGGGTCGTAGTCATTGATATCACCCAGCACGACAGGAAGATAGCCGTTGGCGATAATCTTGCGCTTCACAATCTCGCAGGCGATCTTCGTTTCAGCCATCCGCTGGGCGTTGCTCGCACTCTCCGACGGGTTGCTCTTGAGGTGCAGACCAAGCAACCCAATCTTGCGACCCCGCACCGTAAAATAAACAACCGCGTGCCGCTGCAGCACAGCGGTGCGGACTCGCTCTTTGCCGAGATCGTCCGTTGATGCATACGATTCCCGAAGCCAGGCATCATCAACAGTGAGTCCGATATCTTCTGCGGGCTTGCGATCTCTGGATGCCTGCTTTCGCTGTGGTACATAGAGATGGATTTTCGCACCATCGATATCGTCCGGCTCGATCCGTGAGAGTACTGCCACATCAAAGCCTGAGAAGTGATCCCGGCTGTCGATGTGATAGCCTTGAACGTCTTGTATGCCTTTCTCATGGAGCAACCGCACAAGCGCCTCTACGCCAGCAGATGAAAGCACCTCGGGCATCACGATGATGTCTGGGGCGAGCGTTTCGATAACCGCCGCGATGCGTTCGAAATGCCTCCGACGGGCCGGTTCAAATCGATACCGAGTGAGCCGAGTCTCCTCTCCTGGCACCGCTAAATTTTCGGCATTGAAGCAAGCAATCCTGAGGGTTGCCTCCCGCTGGCGTGCTGAAGCCGGTGGCGATATGTCGTCAACTGCCTCTGGACCGACAGCCCCGGCCACCGACCCGAGTACCAGCAGAGCCACGGCGACCCCGCATCCATAACAAGAAGGAGCCCCAAGACCGGTATCCCGGACAGATCGTTGACTCCCGCTCTGAGTGATCGTTAGAGTTCTTCGCATGACCCATCAACATACACCTGTTCTCGAAACAGCACGCAGTCGTCTTCTGCGGCTCGTGCGTCTAGGCCAAACCCATGTCGGTACTGGTGTTTTTGCCCGTCGCAAACTCAAGTCGGGCATCGTGCTCGGCCAAATCGAAGGAACCGTGCTGGACGAGCATCCTGCGGACTCTAGCTACTGCATGGAACTACAGGGCGGCAAGGTGCTGGAACCAGCCCCACCCCTCCGTTTTGTGAATCATAGTTGTGATCCCAATTGTGAAATCTTTTATTGGTTTGATGAGGACCTAGGCACTCAGGATGACCTGCTGTGGCTGCAGACAATCCGTTGTATCGAGCCTGGCGACGAACTCTCCATCGACTATTGCTGGCCCGCCGATGCGGCCATCCCTTGCCGCTGCGGGGCGAGCAACTGCCGAGCATGGATCGTGGATCCGGACGAACTCCACCTGATTCCTCCGCCGGCGGATCCAATGCTGAGCAAGCGAACACATTGAGCTGGCAATGCGCCCGTCGAACGGCCACCGCTCATTGGCGAATCGCAAGCCTCGTAGCTGCCGTGAGCCTTTCTTTCTTAGCGATTGTGGGGTTGTCTCGCCTCCGTATGGACGACGACCTGCAGGGCCTGCTTCGGGGCAACGACAACGACTTTCAACTCCTTGATGAAGTGGCATCGCGTTTTGGTGATGCCGACCGCGAATGCATTGTCCTCGCGACGGCACACTCTGGCGATCTGTTTGAAGGCCCCGCGCTCGTGGAACTCCGGCAGTTGTGCGACTCGCTGGCACACGTCGATGGTGTGGATTCGGTGCGATCAATTTTTGATATCCGTCGTCAGGGGGCGGCTGGCAGCCTGCTGCCGATCATTCCGCACACGCACAACGCCCTGGATCAAAAGGCGCTCGCCGCCGCCAAGACCCGAGCCGCCAACCACCCGCTCATTGCCGGACACCTGCTCTCTGCCGATACATCCTCATCGTTGTTAGTGGTGCGACTGGCTGCCCAGGCTGATGCATCAGCCCACCTCAACGCGGTGTTGGGGCACATCGAGGGCGTGCTAGCGGTCGCACGCACAGGCCCGGCTGCTCTGGACCTCAAACTCACCGGGCTGCCGGCCTTGCGGAATCAGGCATCGCAGGCTCTGCGTCGCGACATGCTCATCTTCAACTCGCTGGGCCTCGCAATGGCCGTCCTGCTCTCAGCGACTGTAGCTCGAAGCCTACGGTCGACTGTGGTTGCCTGTGTGCCGCCATTTGTTGGTGCTGTCTGGGCGATGGGAATTCTCGGGCTCTTGGGAGTTCCTGTAAACATCCTCACCAGCGTGGTGCCGTCGCTGGCCTTGGTGGTTGGCACGTGCGATTCCATTCACTTCATTGAAGATATGCGTCGCAGTGTTCGGCGTGGCATGAACCCTCTGGCCGCATCCTCCGGGGCGATGCAACGCGTCGGTGCGGCCTGCGGCCTCACGAGCCTTGTGACGGCGATCGGCTTTGCGTCGCTTGCAGCGGCGCGGATTCAGGCGGTGCGGACGTTCGGGATGGCTGCGGCCGCCGGGGCCATCGCCAGCTTTGCAGCCGTCACGCTCCTCACGCCGCTCTTGGCCTCCACTCCATTTTGTCGAGGCATGCGGCTGGGGAGATCGTCGCGATTGGCCGGACGGGCGGCAAATCTCATGACCGCCTTTTCGATACGCCACGCCCGCCCGATCGTTGCCTCTGGCTGCCTCTCCTTGCTTCTGCTGGCGATCACGTGCTTGGGTATCGATGCCGACAATCGCATCGCTGACGCGTTGCCACGAGAAGCACCGGCATCACAGGCTCTTGCCCACGTTGACCGCGAATTCGGCGGCGCAATGGGAATGAATGTTGTGGTGCAGTGGCCTAGCGACCTCGGCTGGCTGGATCCATCCGTACTCAATGCGCTGGCCAAAGTGCATGCTGTTTTGGATCACTGCGGCCTACGGTCATCGCTTTCGTTTGCCACAGTGGCCGGCACGCTTTCAGACCGGGCGATACGAGACCTCACCCCCGATGCTTTTCGCGACATGGTCGATCCCGAGTCCCACACGGCGATTGTGCGAGCACGGGTCAGCGACATGGGATCGCGGGCGCTTGAAAAAGTGTATGACAACATCGATGCTGGGCTAGCTTCCCTGCAGACAGCCCAGCCGGACTGGCAGTTCAAACTCACAGGCATGTCGGTCGTATCCACACGCAACATACGCCAACTCGTTCGGGATCTCGGTTCCAGCCTGCTCCTCGAAGTTGTTGTGATTGGCGGGATACTCTCGCTAGTTTTTCGTTCTGCTTTGATCGGTGCTATCAGCCTCATTCCGAATGTGTTTCCACTGGCAGTGATTGGGGCGTGGGTTGTCGTCAGCGGTCGCTCACTTGACCCTGCCACGGTGATCGTCTTTAACATCTGCCTTGGGCTCGCCGTGGACGATACGGTTCATGTGTTGTCAGCGATCGCTCGCCACCGGCACGAGAGCATATCGATCGCCAGCGCCGTGCGGCGGGCAGTTGCCGAAACGGGCAACGCCATTGTGATCGGAAGTATTGTTTTGGCAGTCGGCTTTGCAGCCGTCACGATCAGCAGCGTGCCGTCTTTGGCAGGCTTTGGAACGCTTGCCTGCGCTGCGATTGCGGCCGCGTCAGTGGCGGAACTGATGCTGCTGCCAGCACTGCTGGTTGTCAGCGACAGCCTGAGTACTGCGACCGATTCCACCAGCAGGCTCCCCAAAACCCATACACTTTCGCAATCAACTGTCTGGATCCAGAAATAATGCATATTCCCTGCATACTCTGGCCAATCTCCAACCGCCGGATTTCATGAGCGACTATCTCTTTTGGAAAACTTTCTTGCAGCAATCCTTCGCATCGGGTGACCCCGATGGTAAGATCGCAACCCACAGGCACTCCAATTCCATCGAATTGCCTTCGTTTTTGTAACAATCTCATTCTTTTCAGAGGTGCGTTGGCTTGCACGAGCCTGCTGACGCATTGCAGGGAGTACTTCTTGGGAATCGCACTTGCAGACATTGGTTCATTCCAGAATTCTAGCGTAGATCGTTCTGCACCGAAGGCCCATTTGCGATCTACTATCACCCGACTGGTGCTGGAAGAACTGGCCCGGGTTCGGGGAGACGGGTCTACTGGAGCCATCACGCCGAGAACATCGCTGAACGATGCTGGCGTAGGCGCGACCGCCTTGATGGATGCCGTCAACCGAATTGAGGGCCGCTACCAGATGCGATTTCGGGAGGAGTGGCTGCAGGACGTGCGGACGTGCGGCGATCTGATCGAATGCGTGGCCGTTCACATGTTTGACACTGTGGATAGTGAACCCGAGGCGTCTGTGCCGAGTTCCGCTTCTCAGGCCCACACGGCGCACATCCGCCCGACTGTAATCCAGACTGATGACGATCTTTTTCCAGAATGCATCGCGCTGGAAAAGCGTTTGCATGACCTGAAGGATGCGGGACTCATCAACCCATTTTTGCGAGCCAACGAGCGAGTCCACAACCGTATGGCCCGAATTGATGGCCGCGATGTCGTAAGCTTCACGAGCTTTGACTACCTCGGCCTGACAGGGCATCCCGATGTCACGCGGGCCGCGAAGGCCGCGATCGATCAGTTTGGTTGCAGTGCCTCCGCCAGCCGAATGGTGGGCGGCAACAACACGATCCTCGATGAACTCGATCTTGAACTGGCACGGTTTCTGGGCACCGAGCGGGCGGTTGTGTTTCCCTGCGGCTACGGCACCAATGCCTCAGTGTTCAACCACCTCTTCAACGCCGAAGATCTCATTCTCTACGATGAACTGGCTCACAACAGCATGGTTCAGGGGGCTAGCGCCTCCAAAGCTGGAATGCGATCATTCCGTCACAACGACTATGAGCAACTTGACAGCTTACTGCGAGATCTCCGCCCAAACTACCGTCGCGTAGCCATCGCTATCGAGGGCGTGTACAGCATGGATGGCGACTATCCTGACCTGCCTCGCTTTATTGATGTCAAGAAAAAACACAAGGCGTTTCTCTACGTCGATGAGGCACATTCGCTCGGCACAATGGGCCCGGGTGGCCGCGGTATTTGTGATTTCTTTGACGTTGATCCGGCCGACGGTGATCTCTGGATGGGTACGATTAGCAAGGCGTTAGGCGCGGGTGGTGGCTATCTTGCCGGCCGCGAAAGACTCGTGCGTTACCTGGGCTTTACAACGCCCGCATTTGTATTTTCAACCGCCTGCTCACCCCCCAACGCCGCTGCTGCGTTAGAGGGACTGAGGGTAATTCAGCGGGAGCCGTGGCGAGTGACGCGGTTGCGAGAGCGGTCGGAACTCTTCCTTAAACTGGCGGCTGACTGCAATCTCGACACGGGTCCCAGTCGCGACACGCCTGTGATTCCAATTATTCTGGGCAGTTCGTCGCGGGCTATTCTGGTCTCGCAGTTACTCTTGGAGCGAGGCATCAACGCTCAGCCGATCCTCTATCCGGCCGTGCGGGAAAGTGCCGCACGGGTGCGGTTTTTTCTGACTGCTGAACACACTGAAGATCAGATCGTGCACGCGGTGGAGGCCCTTGCCGAGGTTGTGGCGATCAGCAAGTCGATGGGATAGACGAAGTCCCGTCACCCGGGCAGCAGTTTTCGCAGCACGAATGGCAAGATGCCGCCAGCACGAAATTGATCCAACTCAACGGGTGTGTCGATACGCACCAAACAGGGGATCTCCCGCACGATCATCGAACCGTTGCTGTCAGGCCGTGTTGCCTTCACGACCACGGTCGAGCGGGGGCTCAAAGATTCAAACGGGATGTCGAACGTCTCCTCGCCAGTGAGGCCCAACTGCTGCCATGGCTCAGGCAGTACCAGCGGCAACACGCCCATGCCCACTAGGTTCGATCGGTGGATCCGCTCAAAGCTTGCGGCCAGTACGGCACGCACTCCAAGGAGCATGGTGCCCTTGGCCGCCCAGTCACGCGAACTCCCCGTGCCGTATTCGGTTCCAGCTAGCACCACCAACGGTGTGCGAAGGGCCTTGTATTGCATCGCCGCGTTATAGACGGGCATCACTTCCATGCCAGGGAGCAGACGCGTCACTCCACCCTCCGTGCCAGGCACGAGCAGATTGCGGATGCGGATATTTGCAAATGTACCGCGAGTCATCACTTGGTCGTTGCCGCGTCGTGCGCCGTAGCTGTTGAAGTCCTCTAGCGCCACGCCGTGCTCGATCAGATACGTTCCCGCAGGACTCGACTTGGCAATGCTGCCTGCCGGAGAGATGTGATCGGTCGTCACGCTATCACCCAGAGCCAACAGCACCCTCGCGTTGTGCACGCTCTCGGGTGCCCGAGGCGATCGGGACAACTCTGCGAGAAACGGCGGTTCCTGAATGTAGGTACTCGTGGGCGCCCAGTCGTAAAGTTCTCCGGAGCCTGCTGGCACGGCGTTCCACTGCGGATTCGATTGCCAGACGTTGCCGTACCGCATGTGAAACTGTTCGGGGTTGACGCTCTCCTCCACCGTACGTCGCACCTCCTCAGCCGTGGGCCAGATGTCGCGGAGGAAAACGGGCATGCCGTCCTTGCCGTTGCCGATTGGTTCATGCACCAAATCGATATCTGTCGTGCCAGCCAATGCGTACGCCACCACAAGCGGAGGGCTAGCCAGCCAATTGGCCTTCACCAATGGGTTCACTCGTCCTTCAAAGTTGCGGTTGCCCGAGAGAACGGCCGCAGCAACCAAATCCCCCTCGTGGACGGCCTTTGCAACCTCCTCCGGCAGCGGCCCGGAGTTACCAATGCATGTCGTACATCCGTATCCAACTGTCTCAAACCCCAACGCGTCCAGATCCTTATTCAGACCCGATCGCTCGAGGTAATCCGTGACCACGCGAGAGCCTGGGGCAAGGCTCGTCTTTACCCATGGCTTTGTTGCAAGCCCCTTTGCCACCGCCTTTCGAGCCAGAAGGCCTGCGGCCACCATCACGCTTGGATTACTTGTGTTCGTGCAACTCGTAATGGCCGCGATCACAACAGAGCCGTGGTGAATCGTCGAGGAGCGACCGTTCTGATGAATGGTTCCACTACGCGCAAGTGCCGCAGCATCCAGGGCGAAGCCTCGCTTCGCCGTCGGAGCTGTAAGCGATTCGGCAAATATTTTTTTGACGTCTGACAGGGCCACGCGATCCTGCGGCCGCTTTGGCCCAGCGAGGCAGGGTCCCACGCTCCCGATATCGAGCGACAAACGTTTGGTGAACTCCGGAATTGGCGACGCTTGCGTGCGAAAAAGGCCCTGTTCCTTCATGTAGCGTTCCACGAGTTCCACCTGTTGATGGGGCCGCCCCGTGAGCCGCAGATAGGCCAAGGTTTCATCATCGATCGGAAAGAACCCCATCGTAGCCCCATACTCGGGCGCCATATTGGCGATCGTGGCCCGGTCAGCCAACGTCATTCCAGAGAGCCCTGCTCCGAAGAACTCAACGAACTTCCCAACCACTCCTTCGCTTCGCAAAATCTCTGTGACTGTCAGGACCAGATCGGTGGCTGTTGCGCCAGCCGCTAACCGGCCAGTCAGTTCGAAGCCGACCACTTCTGGAAGCAACAATGAGAGCGCCTGCCCGAGCATCACGGCCTCGGCCTCAATCCCTCCCACGCCCCAGCCGACGACACCCAAGCCATTGACCATCGTCGTGTGGCTGTCTGTGCCAACCAGCGTATCGGGCACAGCCACCTTCAGCCCGCTCTTGCCTGCCGCAGGATCGTCTCGAAGAAAGACACAGCCGGCCAAAAACTCGAGGTTCACCTGATGCACGATGCCGATGGCTGGCGGCACGACGCGGAAGTTTTCAAACGCCTGCTGACCCCATCGCAAAAACGCATAGCGTTCGGCATTGCGCAGAAACTCTATCTCGACATTTTTGTTGAGCGAGTCCGCCGCCCCAAAAAAATCGACCTGCACGGAGTGGTCGATGACTAGGTCGACCGGCACGAGCGGATTAATCTTTTTAGGATCTCCGCCCAATCGCCGCATGGCCGTGCGCATGGCAGCCAAGTCGACTACGCACGGCACACCAGTAAAATCCTGCAGCACTACGCGGGCAGGCTTGAACGGAATTTCCGTCTCGGCTGGACGGGCGGCATTCCACGTGGCCAGACTGCGCACGTCTGCTTCGGTCACCTCATAGCCGTCGCAGGTGCGCAACAACGCCTCCAGCACAGTGCGGATGGAGTAGGGCAGTCGGGATGTGTTGGTGATCCCAGCGTCGTCCAAGGCCCGCAATCGGTAGAGCGTCGCGGGGCCGGAACCGGTCTGGAACGTGGCCCGAGCGGAAAATGGGTCAATACGCTGAATGGGCATTGGGCAAAACTCTCACTGGTGTGGTTTCATGGGATCTCAGAATGCGGACGCTCAGCGGGTAGCGTACCCAAATCACGGAATGTCGAAACCGTTCTCGAAGCCTGCTGTCAAAACCGGAGACCACAATGAACCCCAAGCAGCCACGTGTCCGGTTCAAAATACCTGCCCCCAGATATCCCAAAGAACCAGAGGAACACACGTTAAATACGCGTTTTTTGCGAAGACACAAATATTTTTTGCAGGGGATTCGACACGGAGGGGTTTCAAGGGTATCTTTGGGGTGTCAGAAGGAAGTGGGCGTTGCCCCAAACACTCGCAACAAAAAACAATTTAACAACGATTCTCTTCAGCGGCTGTTCCCCCCCCCCAAAGACCCACACTTCTATAGCCGCTACTCGGGCCCGTGGTTTCCCCAAACCGCGGGCCCTTTTCTTTTTTATAAGGGCATTTTTTTCGCATCGCTGATTCTTGGGAAACACCAGGCAGACGTGTCTCTCAAGAATCAGCGGCTCAATCCCCACGATCTTGCGTTTTCCTTGAATGCAGTCGTTCCCCGTCCAAGGATTCAGACCAGACGACTCCGTGCAGGCAGCACGCAGGGAATACGCATCGCTAAGGAGGGCGATATGAGAAACTTCAACTGGAACACGGTCATTGGGGCGTTGATGCTGGTTCGGCTCGGCCAAGAACTGGGAACCGAGTCCCAGATCGCTCGGGCCATTCATGACCTTGTCAACGCCGTACTCGTCGTATGGCGATAATGCAGCCTCGCGGCGACTGCACGGCACCCACCTATTGACAGGGTGTCCCCCTCTGATAAAAACAATCTCTCAACAGAGCATGAGAGCATGGCTCTTCCTTGCGATTGTGATCGCGTAAGCCAGATGTGAGTTTTCGGAAGACTTTTCGTTCCCGAATTCTTTGGGAGGAAATCGACGCTGTGGGTTCGCACTCGGTGAGTCGATCAACGGATGGATCGGCGAGCGAGCGTCAGGGATGGCATCGACGCGTTTGGCATTCGCCGTGGAGCCTTTTGCTCGTTGAGTGCCTAACCGTTTTCCACTTTCGACCCATCCCACTTGCGTGCGCCACAGAGATTCTCATTCTGAGCCGGAGTGGCACAGGGTTCACGCAGACATTCGATGCACTTGGCACTGGCACAGCCACCGTCATGCTCCCCACCGGTTGGGATGTGCGAACGGGGGCCACCCCCACATCGCTGGGCGTCGGTGTGCCTTCTATCGTGAAACAAACGTGGGGTGACAATGCCAAGGGGTTTATCAACACGGCCTCCACGACCGACCTCACCAGCAGTGCCTCCACAGAAGCACAGGGCACTTCCGTTCATCGTGCGTTGGGCGTGCGATTGGCCAGCGACTTTGGCGACCCCGGTGCCGCCTTCTACCTCAACTTTGATTCCACCGACACACTGCTGCGATATTGTTCGATCGACCTCCTGATGCTCTCCGTCCAAGGCCGATCCACGGCGTGGGCTCTGCAATATGGAATCGGCGTAGCCCCCACATCGTTCACGACCATTGCCACCTGGAACGACCCTGGCACATGGGGGGCGACGCCCATCGTGCTTGGCTCTGCAGAGCTGTCGGCTATGTCCTCGCAACCGAGCGTCTGGCTCAGGTTGGCGGCGTCTTCAGCTTCCACGGGCACTGGCAGTCGCGACACAGTTGGAATCGATACTTTTCAGCTTGCGTTCGTGCCCGAGCCTGCTGGCATAGCCTTGGCTATTTCCGGTGCGATCTGTTCCTTCGGCCGCCGATGGCGGCAATCGTTGTGGGTAGGATTGTTTGTACTGCAACGCACGCAGGTCCGTGCTGCCGGATTCAGCTATGGAGGGGTTTGTCAACCGGTGCTGCTTCGCTCGATCCTATCGCACCTCCTCGGGAACTGGTGGGCTCGTGAATCGCAGGCCCTTCCACAGCCAGAGCGGAACGAGTCCACCGGCGGGCCACTGCTCGGGATTGTTGGTTGGACTTTGACATCGAGGCACCCTCATGGGGGCCATGCAGCTATTCGAGACCACGAAGACGTGCTCCGGCCCCATGAGATCGCGTATGGGAGGATCGGCACCCATTCACACTCACGGAGTCTGACCGTTGAGCCCATGTCCCATAAATCCTGTCGAGCTGCCGAGCCTCGTGCCTATCCCCGAGGGCCAGTCGTCGCTCACTCGTCAGGCCGCGACTGGTTCGCGGCTCTTGTACCGTGCGCTCTTTCATATGAGGGTCCACATCAGGACCAAGAGTTTACTCGTGACGGCCACGGCTGCGTCGGTCTTGACGATCCTCGGCTAGGTCTTCTTGAACCCGCCATCGCAACGGATCGCCGTCCAGATGGCTTGCTGCAATCCCCTGCGGAGATCGGGTGCACCGGTCTTCGAGATGTGACCGAGCCAGCTGGATTTGCCCGAGGCATACACCATCGAAACGAGTATCACATAGCGGCAGAAGGCGCCGATTTCTGCGATGGCCGTTGTCGCCGTCATGAGCCCCACGCCCGGAAGCGATTCGAGGATCGTGCGGAGACCATCGAACTCGGGAGCACGCCTCAACTCGCTGATGCGACGTTCGCTCTGAGCCTGGTCCTGCTCGATCTCCGACGCCAAGAACTCGCAGGTCCGCTCCCGGGACTTGCGGGCTCTTCTTTCAAAAGAAGGCTCCCGATCCTTCGCGGCCCCGACACACGCGGTCAGCGTGTCCTTGCGAATCTTGATGCCAACGAAACAGACCACGTCACTTCGAGCAATCATTGTGAACTCCGTAGAGTGGGTCGACGCATACTCTTTCAGAGACAAGGTCGCTGTAACACCAGCCTCCGACTCCTACATGGTTTCACGCTCGTTGAGTTGCTGGTTGTCATCGCCATCATTGGCACGCTCGTCGGGCTGCTGCTCCCGGCCGTGCAGGTAGTGCGAGAGACGGCGAGACGGTCGCACTGCCAAAACAACCTTAAACAGATCGCTCTTGGGCTCTTGGGCTACGAAACCTTCAACGGCCGATTTCCTCCAGCGGCAATCGTGAGCGAGGGTGACAACACAGCCGCCTGCACCGGGTGCTGGAATCCGTGGGCCGAAGCGCAGTTGACATCCATGATGATCGCTGGCACCAAGCATGGCACGAGCTGGCTGCTCGAAATACTCCCCCATATCGATCAGGCAACAGTCTTCAATGCGTGGAACCGGCAAACCAACGTGCAGGGGAATGCAACCCTCGCCCAGACCGACATCCCGATGCTCTATTGCCCCAGCCGTCGCAGCAGCATTCGCACGTCAAAAGATGATCATAAAATGCTGGTCGTCGCAGCCTGGCGAGGGGGCGGCACTGACTACGGCGGCTGCTACGGTCGCCTAGATGGCTTCAAGAATGACACAAGCGCCGATCATCGCTTTGCTGACCGTGGCACGCCCATCACAGGATCGACTGGGAAAGCAGAAGGCCTGCTGCTTCCCAACACAGGCGTTCCGATAGCGACGGCAAGAGATGGGCTTTCTAATACGATCCTAGTCGGCGAACTCCAACGCCTGCGCCCGATTCCAGCGGCCACGAGTGCTGCCGACACGTACAACCGCACAAGTTACGATGGGTGGGCTGTTGGCGGCGTGGCCACCCTCTTCACCACGTCAACGGACCCCGGCCACACCAATCCTGGCGGGATGAATAATCTCTTCTTTGAGTCTCCAGGCAGCGACCATTCGGGAGGCGCTTCTTTTGCCATGGCTGACGGTTCTGTTGTGTGGCTCAGCGAATGGATTGACGCCAGAGATAACAACGCGATTTTTCCGCTGCTGGGATCGATGCGCGATGGGCAGCCTGTTGGCCTTTCAAGCGTGGGGAACTAACGCATGCAATTCCATGCCCAGTTCTTCGCAAAGCGTGCCGCTGCAGGGCTTTGCCTCACGCTGGCCACATGTTCGATGACCGTCGGTTGTGCCCCCGACAACCGCCCGACGCTGGCCACCGTGCGTGGCACTGTCACGCTCGACGGACACCCCCTCGCCAATGCCACCGTACGATTTACCCCCGCCGGCCCAGGCCGCACATCGCAAGGCTCCACAGGCAGCGATGGCTGCTATCAGCTTTTTTATCTCAGAGATATCATTGGGGCCAATCCGGGGAAGCACGCGGTTCGCATTACGACGGCCACGGAGGACAACCATGGCCGAGAATTGCTGCCGGCCTGCTACCACGCAAAGAGTGTGCTCGAGGCCACCGTGCCCCGAGGCACAACGCTTATCAACTTCGATCTTAGGTCCGACGCGAGCTAACCACACTGCAAGCAAACGGCTGCGTCATTCCAGTCCAGTTTCCCGAAGATGTTCAGCCAGAATCCGCTGCACCTCCAAAATCGTCGCGGGCTGATGGTGCACGCGTGTGTGCGTGGCTGGCACCGTGATCTGGCTCACAACCCCCGGAACTTGGGCGCTTGACGCCGACACAATGCAGTCGCCCGGCCCGCTCACAGGCGATTGGTGGGCCGTGCCGATGATGCTATGGGTCGTCACCCAACAGGGCGTGTGCAGGTCTTTTATTGCGCGCAGAATCATCGACTTTGGCTCGAGGATATCGACCGTTGTGGGCAACCGGTTGGTGTAGTCGGCATGGAAGGCACCTGGATTTGACTGCACCACTTCAGTGTGGATCGCTTCGAGTTCTGGGGGCTGCCGAACCGTAAGCGAGGCCACACGGCCAATGCCCAACGAAGCCAATGTCGAGCCGCCGTGAGGCGTGGCAATGTAAACCACACGTTTGACAAATGGCAGCGGCCTAAAGAAATAGCTGGGACCCACTTCTGCTCGCATCTCGGGACGCATCACGATCTGGTCGAATGGTATACAAGCAATGGAATCCCAAAGCGTATTGCCCGGCTCGACGACTTGCAGTTTGGCGTGCAGCCCGCCCATGCTGTGGCCGATGAGCACCATGTTTTTGAGTGCCATATCGATTCCCTCTGGATCCAGCCGTCGCACGGCTGTCTGCAATTCTTTTCGCAGCACAGCCGACGACTGCAGGAACGATGCCCCTGTCGGATAGTGGTAGACCCACGGCTCGTATCGGCGGTGAAACGTGGGCCAGGCACGCAACTCGTTGAGCATGTCGAACCATGTGCCCTCGTCGCTGGCCAGACCGTGAATGAAAACAACCGGAATTCTGGCTTGCACGTGGGGCTCAAGAAATTCTAGCCTGGGCTGCGTGTCACCTGCCCCGTACGGCTGTAAAAATCCGGTAATGCCCGCCTGCGGCATGCCCTCCAGCATGTCCAGCAGCGGCGCGGTGAGATCGGCTGCCAACAGGGGCCTTGCCGGACCAATATGCACCGCAGCAATCTCGACTGGATTGGCCAAGTCGAGCACCGCTGCTGCAGGATCTCGCGAGAGTGGGCCGGAAAACTTTTGCAGTGCATTTTCATCACCGGGCATCTTGAATCGCAGCACAGCCGTGGCGGCGATCGACTGCCGAGGTGGCGCGAATTCCTCTCTGACGCTCCCCTTTGGCCCAGCGGCCACCCGCACAGACACTGGCAGGCCAAATCCGCCTCGCGTATGCTGCCGCGAGATCCGCTTGTCACACGGTGGAGGCACAGCCACGATACACTGGATCAATGCGGCGTCGATCGGCATGGCCCGCACCTCCACCGGCACACAGATTGGCTTCCAACGCGATCCAATCCAAAGCCCTTGGCCGCTGAGCCGCCCGTGAAGGGTCGCATTATCAAGCAGACCCTCGAGGGCATCCGCGTAGAGCCCCGCAGCCTCGCACAGGATTTCATGCGAACTCGGGCACGTCCACACGGCATTCCAAGCGGCCTCGCAGGCCGCGTAGAAGCCATCGATGGCGTGCGGGTTGCGGTCCTTGGCCATTTCGGCAGACCCTTTGGCATACGCCCGGGACGTCGATAAATAGCCTTTGGCCAATTGCTCCGGCGTGGGTTGCGGAGCTGGACTTTGGCCGCTTCCGACCCCGACTGCTTGGGACGTATGCGGAGAAGCCAACGCCAACCCCATAAGTCCACACGCCAGAAGCATCCGCCCTACAAAACCGCGCGATAAAAAACCGAATGTCATCACAAGCCTTTTTCCAACCAACTCGGCTAGCAAATCTGCTCTCAAGTCCATCGACTCGGGGATCGATCACTGTCTTTATCGGTGCTCTCCGCACGCAGGCCGCAGGCATCCATGCATGGCACGGCATTCCATCCCGGACTTCACGAGAGCCCCAACGGACGAACGAGATTGTGGGCAACCTGTGCCGCCTCGGCATATTGTGATGCCTTGAAACGCTTCACAGAATGAACAACTAGAGAGCGGGGGCTCACGAACCGGAGGCCGGGCCACAGCGTGCGAAGTTGCATCGGGAGGAATCGGCAACGAACCAGAAGGCCCTTGAACAGTTGCTCAGAGCCGCGTGACAGCGTGTTCCTCAGCCACAAGCTCAAGATCCGAACTGAGATACTTCACAGTGGCCGAAGGGGCCAGATTAAAATAGACGCGTCCTTCGGTTTTCCAGCGGCCTGCCTCGTAGAGAAATTCCGCAGTTGCAGCCCGAATGTTGGAAACTGCTTCGACCTCTTCCATACCGCCTCCTTCAATGGCTTCGAAGCTCACCTCAATGGCCACCAGCGCCTTCAAACTGCCTGTGTGACGGTCGCGTGCGTAAACGACATCATCGTCAAACTCAACGTCCGTCCAGCGTAAACCGCGGGGCTTGCCGGTAGCACTGGCCTTCTCGATGAACTTTGCCTCGAGTTGCTCTCGCTGACGGTGGAAATCCCGCTGTTCCCTAGCCAGCCGATCTGCCTGCCTCGCAGCACGAATCGGTCTGAGTGCCAGCGCCGTAGCCACGCCAGCAACTACCGCAACAATCAGCGTGGCGGTCATGTACAACGCATTCTCCACGCTTGACATCTCCAGGCATGAATTTCGTGCAGGTGGCTTACTCTTTAGTGTACGACTCCCAGACGAGCAGTCAAAAGCTCGGGATAGATTTTGCTGCTCCGAGTCGATTTCCAGACCGCTAGAACGCCGTACACTGGCGGCCTTCTGACTGGCTGGCAGTTGGAATGATCTCAAAACCCTCATCCATGCTCGTGGATGCACTCGATCCGAATGGAAATATTTTTGCATGAAAAAGTCTGCTCAAACGCTGAAACGTCCCACCAGACACTGCCCGCCAACGCTAGGAGCCCACCAGTCCATTGCCGGTGGGCTCTCGCGTGCGGTTGAACGCGCCGTGGAAACCGGCTGCCAGTGCCTGCAAATTTTTACTCGCAATATCAACCGCTGGGATGTCTCGCCCATCGATCCCGACCATGCCACTGCCTTTCGGGATGCCGTGAAAGCAGCCGGCCTCTCGATGGTTGTCGCGCACGACTCCTATCTCATCAACCCGGCCAGCGTCGATCCATCCCTCCGCACCAAATCGATTGACGGACTCATCACAGAGTTAAATCGCGCTGAGCAACTTGGTATTCCGTGGGTGGTGGCCCACCCGGGGGCCGCTGGCGAGCAGTTACCCGCAACGGCTGTAACCCGCGCCGGTGCTGGCATTGCTGAGGCCCTCGACCGCACCCGCAAACTCAAGGCCGGTATCTTAATCGAGACGACCGCCGGCCAAGGCACGTGCCTTGGTGCTACGTTTGAAGAGATCGCAGCATTGCTTGCGCACATTGATTCGATCCCTGGGCTCCGCAAACGCGTGGGCGTATGCCTCGACACGTGCCACATATTTGCCGCCGGCTATGCGCTCGCTCCACGAGAAGATCTCGACGCAACGCTTCATCTCTTCGACACGCTCATCGGGATCAAGCGGCTCGTGGTGATTCACGCCAACGATTCCAAGAAGGAGCGAGGCTCCCGAGTCGACCGCCACGAGGCCATTGGCAAGGGCGCCATCGGACGCGAAGCTTTTCGGTTGATCATGAATCACCCGATGCTGGCTGGCATTCCTCTGATTCTGGAAACGCCAAAAGAAGGCGTCGATGGCAAGATCTCGCCAGCAAAAGATCGGGCTAACCTCGCCACACTCCGCCGCATGGTGTCACGGTCTCTGGCCAGTCGCGGCACGGTGTGCCGCATCGCAGAACCGCGTCGATGAGGCACTGAACCGGCATTCTATTCTTCACCTTCGCCTTTACTTTCGCTTTCAGGTGGAATCGTGCGGCCGTGGGGGTCGCTGCCCTGCTGGCCCACTTCTGCCTCAATGCGATTTCGCACCGCGGCCCCCAAGTGATGTTCAACCCATTCGGCCGGTGGATGGAGGTGATCCAGAGGGATGTCGGCGTGGCGTCCCAGCCACGCCTCCCAGAGCCTGTGCGATCGCACGATGACACCAGCCTCTTCGCGGCCCTGTGCCGAGAGTTTCCAGCCACCATCCACCGCAGCAACGCGACCACTGAAAGCCAACCATGTCAGTGCGAGTCGCTGAGAAAATCTGCTGGGTGGCACCTGCGTCATATTCGGCGTAGCCGAAACTACCGACGCCGTGGCGTGGGCTGGCTGAATGGCTGCGGCCTCTTCGGCTCGCCAAATCGCTGCCAATCGATCCTCACAGAGAACTCTCCAAGCCAGCCACATCCGACGGGCCAACCGCGAGAGGATGCCGTCATCGGGGGCAAGCACTGCTGCCACCAGATACTCAAACCCCAGCACAACGGCCATCATACCGGCGGCACTGGTATTGAAATACCATGCGGCCATGTAGCCGATAACGGCGCCAGCCACGGCCAAAGCGATTGCCACAAAAGCCATGTGATGGAGCCGGTGAACGAGCAACTCTGCTGCCGAAGCCGGCACCACGAGCATCGCCACTACGAGGATGGCCCCTACGGCTTCAAAGCTCGCCACTGTGGCCAGTGCCGTTGCAGCCATCAACCCCGTCGTAACGAATCCGACAGGCACACCCACCGCGCGCGCGGCATCGGGGTCAAATGCGGTCAACACCTGGGTCTTCCACGTCAGCCATGCCGCTGACGCAAGAAGCAAGAAAACAACGGTGGCTGTCAGCATGGCCCGAGGCACATTCACACTGACGATCTCCACCGTATCAAAGGGTACAAGTTCCAAGACGCCATAGAGCACGCACGTTGGATCCAGATCGATTCGAGATGCCGCAGCGGTAACGATTACGACGCCCAAGGCAAAGAGCGTCGTAAACACAACACCCGTTCCAGCATCCTCTGCCAGCCCGCCCTGTGTGGAGAGCAACTGCGTGAGCCAGACGGTGAGCAACCCGGCCGCAACGGCACCAACCAGCACAAGCACACCACCCGGCCGACCACCAGCCAGCACTGCCACAACGATTCCAGGCAGCACAGCGTGGCTGATTGCATCGCCCACCAAGCTCATCCGGCGGACAACCAAGAGCGTGCCAACCAAGGCGCAGCCCGCCGACACCACAGCCGCCGTCGCAATCGCCCACGCGTGCATTGCGCCAAATTCAGACACGAGCGACGCCATTCCATTTCCTTGTCAATCAGGGCCTAGAGGCCGCAACGGTTGCACGGATCGCATGAAGCCTCGCCGCATCGAACACCGCTTCGGGGGGCGGTAGATCGATCGTGAGAAAGGCGCGGGCATCCCCTGATGCAACTGCCAGCACATCCCCCCAGACCGCCAGCCGACGGGCTCGCTCGATCGCTTCCCCTTTGCCTTTGTCCGTGAGCCGCCAGAGCGAGATGCCGTGCGAGCTATCGTTGGCCAACGCCGAGGCTTCGCTGGCGGGCACTGGCTCGATGGCGTGTCGCAGCAACAGCCCCCGCCACGCCCGACCTAAAGCCCGATTCGTAGCAACCGTAGCACCCAGACAAGACTCGATACTGTGTCGGCTAAAACTACCGGAAGCCGATGCCTGCATCGCGTGCAGGGCCGCTTCGATGATGCGACCCTCAGCCCATCCTCGGGCGACTGCCCGCTGCCGCCGCCAGCGGGCTAGCCAGCCCCTTGAAGGCGATCCAACAAACGACACAACGAAAATTGACGCAGCCACCAGCACAACCACCGGCCCGGTGGAGAGTCGCGGCACAGCGGCACTGAGCCCCACTCCGACGAGTGCTGCGATCAGGCCAAAGCATCCAGCCAGCACAAGCATGGTCGTAACCCGGTCGGTCCATTGCCTCGCCGCCACCGGCGGAATCACCACGAGCGCCGTCACAAGCACTGCACCGGCCGCCGGTAAACCCACAACCACCATCACCGCCACGAGCGTCACCAAGGCATAGTCAATCATCGCCACGGGCAAGCCAGACGCTGCGGCAAATGCGGCATCGAATGCCACGAGTGTGGCTTCCTTGAACCCAATCACGAGCAGCAGCACTGCCGCCGCCGATACGCCAGCCAACAGCACCGCATCGGCAGCAGTAAGTGCGGCGGTATGACCCAGCAGAAATTGTTCGAGGCCAGCGCCGCCTGGAATGCCCCGGGCGGTAATGCCTGATACGAGCGTAATGCCAAGCCCAAACGAAACTCCGAGCACGATTGCCGTTGCGGCATCATCGCGAGTGCGGGTCACGCGGCGCAGCAACACGAGTACCCCAAGGCTGGTCACCGCTGCAATGAACGCCCCCAACAACAACACGGGCAGGTCGCGACGGCCCGTCATCAGAAAAGCCACAGCGACGCCGACGAGCGTGGCGTGCGCAGCTGCATCCCCAACGAGTGCCCGCTTCCGCAGCACGCCGAGACTGCCAACCACTCCGGCTGCAAAGCCAACGGCGGCCACGCCGGCGGCCACCACCAGCGTGTTGTAAGGAATCGTCGGCAGGGCAATCATGGCGTGCGCCCTCGCTGCTCGACCGCGCGGCCCAACTCATCCAGCACATCCAGATGGCCTGCGTAGGTACGCCGCAGATTCACCTGCGTGAGTACCGTGGCCGTGGGCCCGGCCGCCACCAACCGCATGTCGATCAGCGCCACCGAATCAAACCACTCTCCTGCCGTGCGGAGGTCGTGGTGCACAACCACCACAAGCTTTCCATCGGCCCGCAATTCGGAAAGAACGCGAAAGATTTGATCCTGTGATCGGGCATCGACGCCTGCCATGGGCTCGTCCAGAAAGTAGAGGTCTGCCTGCTGTGCAAGGGCTCTGGCCAGAAACACTCGCTGCTGCTGGCCGCCTGAGAGCCGGCCGATCTGGCGGTCGGCAATCTCTCCCAACCCCACCCGATCCAAGCATTCGCGGGCCAGAGTCCGCTGAGCCGCACCAGGCCGCCGAAACCAGCCCAGTCGGGCGTACGTGCCCATGAGCACGACTTCCACCGCACTCACTGGAAAATCCCAGTCCACCGTTTCTCGCTGCGGCACATAGCCAATGCGAGGCCGCACCTGCTCCAATGGGCGTCCGAATAATCGTATGTGGCCGCCCACCAACGGCACCAACCCCAACGCCGCCTTCACCAACGTGCTCTTGCCTGCTCCATTGGGTCCGATCACTCCAAACAAGCCGGGCCCATCAATAGAAAGATCGATATTCCAGAGCACAGGCCGTCGTCCATAGGCCACCGTCACATCGTGAAATTCCAAATCGTGACATTTCACATCATGACTCATGCCTAATGTTCTCCAGCGAGTCCCTTCACGATTGCATCGACGTTGGCTCGCAACGCTTCTGCGAGTGTTTCTGCACCGCTCCCAAGCCCGCCAAGCGAGTCGGAATAGAGCCGACCCCCAAGTGCGACATTTTGGCCGCGTGCACTGGCTCCTTCCCGCAGCGCCGTGACATTCCTGTCCGACACACTCGTCTCGACAAAAACCACGGGAATTTTTTGAGTCACGACCCGGTCGACCAAACGATTGATATCGTTGAGCCCTGCCTCGCTGGTGGTGCTTGTGCCCTGCACGCCAATCACTTCAATGCCATAGGCCCGGCCAAAATAGCGGAAGGCATCGTGCGCCGTGACAAGCACTCGCTTTTGAATGGGGATCGTGGCAATCCTCTCGCGGATTTGGCGGTCCAGCGATTGCAACTCGGCCGCGTAGTCTTTGGCGCGTGCGCGGTAGCCATCTGCACCGTCGGCATCGATTGCCGCCATTGCCTCAGCCACAGAACTTGGGCAGCCGCTCCAGAGGGCAGCATCGAACCAGACGTGCGGGTCAAAGAGGCCCGGAGAAACTTCCAGCAACTTGTCTCGCGGGAGCGCATCGGCCACACTCACCACGGGCAGGCGATCCCCCAACCGCGCAAGCAGTTCAGCCAGCTTGCCTTCCAATCGCAAGCCCGAGGCAACCACCAGATCTGCCCGGGCCAATCGATCGGCATCCCGAGGCGTGGCCTTATAGCTGTGCGGATCGATGCCAGGCCCCATCAGACAATCCACCACCACCCGACCACCGGTCACATGCCGCACTAGGTCGGCCACAACGGTTGTAGTGACCACAACCCGCAGGGAGTCGGCCCCATCGGTGGCCATGGCCGCCGATGAAAAACAGGCAAAAACGATCCAAAAAGCCACCCGGAGAACCACAGATTTTGAATCACAAAAAAACATTTTTTGAGGCATCAAAAAATTATACACAAGTTTATGTCCCTCCGGCAATACCGGCGCGTTGACCAAAACAGAGCGTATTCTTATTGTCAGAGAGCACGACGGCCACCGGAGAGATGCTATGGAATCGACCTACTTCAAGCGATTTCGAATGGATACGGATCTATCTGCGGCCCGCTGCGTGCGGCCCCTTCTCCCAGGATATCGGTTTGTGGCTTGGAACGATTCCTTGCTGGATGTGCATGCCCGCACAAAACACAGGTCTTTTCGAGCTGAAATCGACGCACGTGTGTTTCCGTGCTTGGGTAATCTGGAGGGCTGTCGACGGCTCATGCGAGAGATCCAAGGCAAGCCTGGCTTTTTGCCCGAGGCCACGTGGCTGGTGGCCTGGGGCCATGCTCCAGAGGATTTGCAATGGTGTGCCACGATCCAAGGTATCGTGGACAAGTCGTGCGGGGGATCCATCCAGAATGTGGGCGTTGTGCCAGAACACAGAGGCCGGGGCCTTGGGACCTGCCTGATCGATCAAGCCTTGGCTGGATTTCAGCGACACGGTCTGCGACGTGCATCTCTGGAGGTAACGGCGGACAATTGGCGGGCAGTGCGGCTGTATCAGCGGATCGGTTTTCATCGGACGAAAACCGTGTACAAAGTGGTTGACGCGCCCCTTCAGGAGTTGGTCGTGCCTGAGGCATGCCTGCCCTCCTCAAGCTTCGCTGCCATTTCCTAGCCTCGTTGCTTCTCAGGCCACACGGCCCGTCAAAATTAAACCCTTCGAATCAAGCCCGCTTTCATGCTTTCAGCCCGACTGTGACGCAGACACTCTTTTCCACCACACTCGACAACGGCATCGTGCTCTTGGGAGAGCACCTGCCCGGTCTTGAATCAGTCGCGATCGCGTTTCACACTCCTGCCGGTGCTGTTTACGATGGTGCCGGTCGGTGCGGATTAGCCACGCTCTCCGGCGAGATGATGCTGCGGGGCGCAGGCAAACGCACGAGCCGCCAAATCGTAGAAGACCTAGAGGGGGCCGGCGTGCAGTGGTCCCAATCGGTTTCTACGAGCCACTCCAGCTTTTCAGGCGCCATGGTCGCCCGCCAACTTCCGGTTGCTCTGCCGATTTACGCCGACATTCTCCGCCGGCCGCTCCTGACAATAGAGGAGTTGGAAAACGCGAGGCAGATGGTGCTGCAAAATCTTGCCGGCACAGAAGGATATCCTGCCCATCGGGCGATGTCGGCGCTGCGGCAGCTGCGTTATCCGGCCCCGTGGGGAATGCCCTCCGAGGGCATTTCGGCTGATGTTGAGCAACTCGGCATCGATGCGGTGCGATCTTTCGTCGCCGCCCACGTGCGGCCAGCAGCAACGATCATCGCTATTGCCGGCCGGATCGACTGGGACGATTTTGTGGGTCGTATCAAGGTTTTGCTGGGCGATTGGAACACCGGCGTCGCGGAGCCGGTGCAGTCTGGTTCGCGTGGGCCACGATTTCGCCACGTGCCACACGAGTCGCAGCAAACACACATTGCGGTGTCGTGGTCGTTGCCGCCCTACCGCTCGGATGATTCCTATGAGGCGACTGCAGCCTTGGCGATCCTTGGCGGAGGCTCCAGTTCGCGGCTGTTCTCGGAAGTACGAGAGCGGCGCGGTCTCTGTTACAGCGTATCGGCGGGCTATCATACCCTGCGAGATTTTGCGTCGGCCATCTGCTACTCAGGCACAAGTGCCGCACGCGCCCAAGAAACGCTCGATGTGATGCTTGCAGAAATTGCCCGTCTGCCTGGCACACTGGAAGCCGCGGAACTGGATCGCGTCAAAGCGCGGGCCAAAAGCGCTTTGGTCATGCAGCAGGAATCGAGCGCGGCCCGGGCCGGTGGCATTGCGAGACAGTGGTATCACCTTGGCATGGTTCGCACTCTCGCCGCAGAACTCACTCGCTACGACCGACTCAGCATTGCATCAATTGAGGGCTGGTTGGCTGCAAATCCACCCTGCGAGCTTTCGGTCGTGTCGCTGGGCAAGGAACCCTTGGAGGTGCCGATTGAAGTTTCTGCATGAACAGCTCGACAACGGCCTCGACATCATCGCGGAGATCACCGACGCTGCCCTCTCCACGAGCGTTGGTTTCTTCGTAAAGACCGGCGCCCGAGATGAGTCCAACGATCTGTGGGGTGCCAGCCACTTCCTCGAACATATGGTTTTTAAGGGCACCCACGACCTCTCGGCCGACGAAATCAATCGACGCTTCGACTGGATGGGGGCCAGCGCCAATGCTTTCACAAGCGAAGAAGACACCGTCTACCACGCCGCTGTTCTCCCCGAACAGCAGGTCGAGGCCACATCGCTCTTGGCCCGCATGATGCGGCCAGCCTTGCGAGCCGAGGATTTTGCAACCGAGAAGCTCGTCATCTTGGAAGAGATCCGGATGTACGACGATCAACCGCCCTTTGGCGCCGATGATCGTTGCCGTGCTGCTTTCTTCGGCAGCCATCCACTGGCCAGAAGCGTGCTCGGCACAGTTGAGTCGATCGAGGCGTTGAGCGTCGAGGCCATGCGAGACTACCACCGCCGCCGCTATGCCCCGGGCACGATCGTGCTGGCGGCCAGCGGCGCCGTCAACTTCAACGAACTCGTGGAGTCGGCACGACGCTTCTGCGGTGACTGGGAGCCCATGGCATCGCCGCCCCGCCGCGTACCCTTCGAGCCTCGACCGGCGGGCAGCAGTTCCAGCCTCGAATACATAACGCGTCCGACTGCGTCGCTGGAATATGCCGTGCGACTTTCGGCAGGTCCGGCGGGAGACAATGCAGATCGCTTTGCTTCAAAATTGCTGGCGACAATCCTAGGGGACGACTCCGGCAGCCGGCTCTACTGGTCGCTGGTCGATTCAGGTGAGGCCGAGCATGCTTCCTGCCACCACTATGATTTTCTGGACGCTGGCCTGTTTGGAACGCAGCTTTCCTGCGATGCCAAGGACGTCGTAGAACTGCTGGCTCGCATCCAAGATATCTATCAGGATGCGGCGGGGCAGGCCGCATTAGGCCGTGATGGAGCGGGAGTTGGCATCAGCGCAGCGGAGTTGGAGCAGGCCCGAAACAAACTGGCTGGACGCGTTGTGCTCGGGGGCGAGCGACCGCAGCGTCGACTGTTTAGTATTGGCGTCGAATGGGCCCACAAGGGCAGCTACCGCTCCGTCTCCGACGATCTCCAGATTGTGGAAAAAATCGACCTCGATGATATCCGTCGTGTACTCGACCGATGGCCCCTCGACGGCCCCAGCACCACCGTCCTAGCAGGCCCATATCCTGCAGCAACTTCCATCGAACAGCCCGCCGCGGCAGAATAATCCCCAGTCAGTCACCTCAGACCCTTTTCGGAAACCATGACGCCACTCCTTGCTAATCGCTGGCTCATCGCCCTACCGCCCGTCTGGCTGATCGGTATGGGGGCGATCGCTGCCATCGCCGTGATCCTCGTTGTGTGGGCCGCTTTACTTGTGGTATCGCCCCGGGCAGCTGCCGAGGCCAGACTGAGTCTGCGCGATGGATTTGCCGGCCCCATGGCATGGCTGCTCCTCACTCTTTCTGCGCTGGCCGTAGCCCTGACGCCACTGGTGCCGCTGGAATCCATAGGGCGTTCGCTGGCTCGATTGCTGACCGCTCAAGGTGCTCAAAAATCCATCGAGATTGCCCCCCATACTGTGCTTCAGGAAATTCCGCTCGACTTGCGGCCTCAGGAACTTGAATCCATTGAAATGGAGAGCGATGCCCCGCTCACCGTACGCACGCAACAGCCAATCGAGGGCTTTGCGTTGGTCAAGGTACCCGACGTTGAGCTTTCCGCTGCCACCCCGTGGCAGTGGAAGCGAAGCGAGGGCAGGATGAATCCCTTCCTCGGTCAGCAAGCCAAGTTGGAGGCTACCAACTCCTCCGACAAACCGGTGCGGCTTACAATCCACTCGAAACTGGCCCCGGAGTTTTCGCAGACGGCTATCCTGCCCTGGACTGCCGTCACGCTCGTCTCCATCGCCGGTCTCTACTTGCTCTTTCGTTTGGTGCCGAGACGCATTGCGGCGGTGGCATCGGCCACTACCAAGGAGGCGATCGGCCAGCCGATTTTTGCAGTCGCGATCATTGTTGGTGCCGTGTTGCTCATGGCATTTATCGTCATCCCCTACAACACGTTTGGCGAAGACGTAAAAATGCTCAAAGACAGCGGCCTCACGCTTGTGAAAGTGCTGGCGCTGTTGGTCGTCGTCTGGACGGCCAGCGTGTCTGTGGCAGACGAAATCGAGGGCCGCACCGCTCTTACGGTGCTCTCCAAACCGCTCACGCGTCGGCAGTTCATCCTCGGCAAGTTTGCAGGGCTTGTGCTTGTGGCGCTGCTCGTGTTTTTGATTCTCGGCAGTGTGCTGCTGATGACAACGAGCCTCAAGGTCGTGTACGACGCGCGCGAGGGTGCCAAGGTTGATCCGCTCTGGCGCGATTGCGCCGACGAGATGATTACGGTTGTGCCAGGGCTTGTACTGTCGCTCTTGGAAACAATTCTCTTAGCGGCAGTGAGTCTCGCCGTCTCCACGCGACTAGGAATGGTACCCAACCTGATCATCTGCTTCACCGTCTATGCCCTTGGGCATCTTGTGCCACTCATTGTGCAGTCGAGTGTGGGCAAGTTTGCGATTGTGCGATTTGTAGGGCAACTCTTTGCCACGATCCTGCCAGTACTCGAACATTTCACGATCGAGGCGGCCGTTGTGGGTGGAGTGCCCGTACCGTGGAGCTATTTGGGCTGGGCCGCGCTCTATGCCGGACTCTATTCCACGGTCGCACTGCTCGTAGCGCTGATCCTTTTTCAAGACCGCGACCTGGCGTAATCGTTGGTAAAAAGTGGCCGCCACGTTTTGCCTCGCACGCTCGGCAAACCTCTTGCTATCGCAAAAGGCCCGTGCGTCCAGCCAGTCCGATCAGGCTCAAGCCATCTGGTGCCACGCCAGGCAACGAGGACGTGGCGCCCTGCGGCACAAAAAGCGATGTTGCTTCTGCCTTGGCATCCATGAAAAAGAGAATGCCTCCTGGCAGCCGTCGCTCTACCCGCGGGCCAATCTCCAAGGCAAGCAACCCCCACGTGTTATTCTGCCCCAGCGATGTCCGCACCTCTAATGCGTCGCGGCCCGCCTCAGAATCTGCCGACAGTCCCAAGCCGCCGACCCATTTGGCTGGGCCATCGCGGATCGAAGTTGGGTCGGCCTGCATGCCCGCGCTCAGATCAATTCCATCGATTCGGTTGCGAACCTCGGCCGACAACAGTTGCTGTGACTGCTCCGGAAGCATAGGGCCCTTCACCACCAGTCCAGGCGGCCTCGGATTTGGAATCGCTTCTAGGTCGCGGGGGTGCAGTGATGATGCGAGTGAAAAGGCCTCTGCAAAGTCGCCCAAATCAAGCCCCTCAAAAACACACTGGCTTCTGGCTTCTGCCGCCTTGGTCGATGTCAGTGCCTGCGACGGCTGCTCGCACGCACTGACGCACGTGGCCGCCAGGCCAACAAAGATTGCGATCCTCTTCGTCAATACCATAGTGTCTCGCTTCAAACCAACCCATCGAAAGTGTGCCATGCACGATTGAACCCCCCTAAGTATCGGCACACACTTGCACCCACTCGCCTGCTGGCGGCCAGAGATGCGGGTTGGGCAGAGGGGGTAAACTCAAGCGGTTTTGCGGTACGCAAACGCTGGCACCTCACGGGCAGCAATCGGCACCGTTGAGCAGCCGGCCTCCGCTCCTAAGCGGGTACACACCAGCGTATCGATCACTCGGTTGGCGATCTCCAGCGCAGCGGCACCAGCCGCTGCCGACACCATGGGCGCACGGCCCAGCCGGATAGCAGCCAGAAAATCGTCGTGCTCGCACACGATCGCGTTGGCTTCTGGCACCAGCAGTGCCTGACGAGGCAGGATCGACTCGAAGAATGTTTCCTTGAGGCCCGCACGTTGATCCATCGGTGCATCGGCGGCAACAAAACTTCCGCTGCGAACCGCATCAGACGGAGCAACCACTTCAACCGACTTCGCGTTGAAGTCGACTGCAATGATCGCATCGCTCGACCATAGCGTAATCCTCCGCTCCATCGTCGGATGGATCCGGGATGCCGATAGGTCCGCCACGAGCCCGGATGAAAAGATGAGCCTCGCTCGCACGGCGTCTTCGTGGCCGCCGGTGGCAACAAGACCGTGGGCATCCACGTGGTCTAATCGCCCTGGATTCAGCGAGAGCACCAAATCGATGTCGTGAATCAGGAGATCGTGGACGACCCCGACATCCATCGAACGAAATGAAAAGGGCGCCAGCCTCGCAGATTCTAGCGACACGACGCGACCAGCCCGTGCCACAGCCAACTGCCAGGCCGGATTGAACCGCTCTACGTGGCCAACCGCAACCACACGAGCGTGGCGTCTGGCCATCGCAACAATCGCGCGGGCATCTTCGACGCTTGCGGCAATCGGCTTTTCGACAAGCAGATCGAGCCCCGCCTCAAGCAACGGCAGCGACACTGCCGCATGCAAACCTGTGGGCGCAGCCACGATCGCCGCCGCCACGAGGCCAACCAACTCGCACGGCTCGGCTAACGCCTTGCACCCGTGAGCCTGCGCCACCCGGTCTCGCGAGGCGGCCGATGGATCGACGACCGCCACGAGTTCGACATCCTCCCTCGCGGCCAAAAGCCTCGCATGGATTGTGCCGAGGTGCCCACATCCAATCACAGCCACTTTGGTTCGATTCGTAGTTTGATTTCTAATTTGAGTCATGCGGCCCTCCGGCGTTCGCGGGCGCGCCCATGCCGCCCTTCCTGCTGATGGGAAAAAAATGTGAGCAACTCGTTGACGTGCGGCAGAAGCATCCCCTGCGACCGCAAAACTTCCCTTGCTTGCTCCTGCCCAACCTTCGCGCGGTAGAGCAAGCGATGCGCCTCGGCAATCGCCTCGATCGATTCCTGCGAAAATCCGCTGCGTTTGAGTGCCACAACATTGATGCACCGCGGCCGAGCCGGAAGGCCCTCGCAAAGCATGAACGGTGGCACATCGTGCAACACTCGAGAAAGCCCAGCAACAAACGACCATCCACCAATCGTGGCCCAGTGATGCACGGCAACACCCCCCGATAGCGAGGCGTTCGAGTGCACGCGAACATGCCCGCCGAGGAGCGTGCCATTGGCCAAGATGACCCGGTCGCCCACCTGGCAGTCGTGCGCCACGTGGCAGCAGGCCATCAGAAAATTTGAACTGCCGACAGTGGTCTGGCCGCCTTCCTTCTCGGAGGCACGGTTGATCGTGACCCCCTCGCGAATAATATTGTCATCGCCAATCACAACGCGAGTGCGAGTGCCCTCATAGCTGATGTCCTGCGGTTCGGCTCCGATCACGCAATTGGGAAAAAGTCGATTGCGTTCGCCGATAACCACGTCTCCCATGATCGTGACGTTGTTTTCAAGCACTGTGCCCCGGCCAATCACTGCTCGGCTGGATACCACGCAGAAAGGACCGATCCTCACATCTTCTGCGATCCGTGCACCCGGTTCTACGATGGCCGATGGCGCAATGACGGCATCTGCACCCCGAAATGAGTGAACTTGTCGCGATGATTCGTCGTGCATTCCTGGCATACCACAGACTCCACTGATATTCCCAAACGCGATTTCTGCCCATCAACTAGACAGACACACGGACGCGACGCTCCGACCACATCGCTAGTAACCGACCCACCAACTTGGCATTGAGCCTGTGACCACTGCGACAGGCCCGCACATGCGAGTGCAATGGACGGCCAGCCAGCGCCAGATCGCCAACGGCGTCCAGCACTTTGTGCCGTACACACTCATCAGGCCACCGCAACCGATTGCCTACAGGCCCATCTGGCCCAAACACAAGCAGATCCCGAGGCGAAACAGAAAGCCCTCGCCCATCGGCTCGCATCCGCTCGGCGTCTTCGACAGAGATAAACGTTCTGGCTTGGGCCAACTCGTCGCGATATGTCTGGGGCGTCACTCGCAACGACAACTCCTGCCGACCGATTGGTCCCGGTCCGTAATCCAACACATACTCGATTGACAACCCTGGGAAATGTGGTGGCATTGCCTCGATCCACGATTCGTTATCGCCAACCCGCACGGGTTCCGTTACGACAAGCGGTTCCAAGGGCGCGCCCAGATCCTCGACGCCGGCAGCGTCAATTGCTTCTACGAATGCCTGCGACGAACCATCCATACCTGGTAACTCCTCGCCATTGACTCGCACCAGGCAGCAGTCGATCCCTATGCCTGCCAATGCGCTCAAGAGATGCTCCACCATTTGAACGCGACCTCCAGCCACAGCGAGATTGGTGCGGCTGGATGCTTCAATCCGATTCTCGACAGTCGCCGCGATTCTCACCGGCGGATCAATGTCGGCCCGCACGAACACCACTCCCGTACCAGCAGATGCGGGCTCCAGTTCCACCCGAATCTCCTGGCCGCTCCAATAACCGAAGCCGGAGACAACCGCCGGCCGACGGAGCGTCCGCTGCGACCGGAAGCATTGGGTGTGGAGCATATCTATAAAAGGCCACAACCGCGGCCGCTCACGGGACAGTCGCAGCACACTATCGAGTACGGGGGGGTGAAACAGCAGCTCCAGCGGCAACGGCGGAGCCATTGAGCATCTTGAGGATGTCCGGGGTAATGTCGATGCCCGGCTCCAGATAGACAATCGGCTTCGTGATACCTCGCAGGATCTGATTGCGATCGCCAGTCTCCACGGGCTCTCCATCGAAACGGTGCACGATGGCGATGCGATGCTCTCGCGCGAACTGCTCGACAGCCTTTTCGATCTCTGTGTAGACTTGAAGGTAAACCTTTGCTTCGCGCTCCATGAAGTCTTTCTTTTGCAGCTGAGCGTTGACGTTGAAATCGCCCTGCGCCTTGGCTATCTCGGACTCAAGCTTTTTGTATTCAGGCGTACCGACGTTGAAACCCTTGATTTGCTCCATCACGCTGTTGATGCGATCTCTCTCGGACTTGAGCCCATTCTCGGCCGCCATGACCTCATCCTTCATCTTGTCCATCGCTACTTTGAAGCGGGAGTGATTTTTAAAGACGTAGCCCACATCGATAACGGCCACATGGTTTGCAGGCCCTGACTGCGAAGCGGGCGTCGCTGGCGCCTGAGCAACCGCCGAGAGTTGACCGATTTCCAGCATGGCAACCACAGCCACGCACAGAAGACTCGCCCGCTGCCACCGCATATTTCGCGACTTCACAATGCACTCCTTAGCTTATTTGACTTGCCCTGAGTAATCCGGGCGTAAAAAACGCGGCAGCAGCCATCCGTGGCCGCGACGGGAATCCGAAGCGGGCGGGATCATGTCAGGTGGCAATGAGCAACTCAAGGCCAAAAATACAGGCGAAAATGTGGCCCGTGGGTGACCGGACGGAAAGCTGGCGGCGTGACTACGCACCCATGTGCGTCGCTCCGGGCACCCTCACCGAGGCGGCCCCAAAACGACATCTAGCGAAACTTCCACGCCGTCTCTCAGGACGATAACGGGCACTGTCTGGCCGCCCTTGTGCTTCCGCAGCGCGCTGTCGAAATCCTCGAGACCCGTGACAGCACTTTCCCCGATTCGCACGATTCTGTCGCCCCCTACAAGACCGCCACGTGCGGCAGGCGAGTCTTTCGTTACCCCTGTAATGGCATAGCCGTTACCAGGCTTTCCAAAATCGGGAATGCTGCCGAAGTAGGGCCGATCACCGCCCCCTCCAGCAAACATCTTGGATGCCACCTCAATGTATTGGGGCCTCGCGGGAGCCGTCGCCAACTCACGCACAGCATCAGCCACAAGATGCGTGATCCGAGCCATGCCTTCGTAGCTGATCTTGTCGGCGGTGTCTGTGGGACGATGGTAGTCGGAGTGCGATCCGGTGAAGATGTGCAAGACTGGGATTTGCTTGGCGTAAAAGCTCGAATGATCACTTGGACCAAAGCCGCCTGACTCCTTGGCCACGTCAAAGGCATGGGTGCCAACGAGTCGATCGACCATCGCATCGAGTCCACTACCTGTACCGGTGCCGTGGACGATAATCTTGTTGTCTTCGAGGCGACCTACCATATCAAGATTCACCATCGCAACGGTGTTGGCCAGCGGCGCTGCGGCATTGGCTGTGTAATGCGCACTGCCTAGCAACCCACGCTCCTCGCCAGAAAATGCCACAAAAAGCACGCTGCGAGGAAACGGTCCCTCGTGCGCCAAAAGCCTTGCCACTTCCACGAGCATGGCCACGCCACTCGCGTTATCGTCGGCACCATGGTGCACCGTTTTCTCGCCGGGAGCCGCCGAATGCACTCCACCGTAACCAAGGTGATCGTAATGCGCGCCGAGCACAACAACTTCGGCTGCTATCCCAGAGAGGGCCGCCTGCGTCGCTTCCGCTGCCCTGCCGTCTGCCGCGCGGCCACCCATGCCAGTGCCGGGCAGCATCGCCAGTACATTTTTTGTTTCCGACTCCACGCGATCAATTGCCACGCGGCCTCGAATCCGCCACCCATTCAATGGGGCGCTCTGCGGTTCGAACGTCTCATCGATTGCTTTTTCAATTGTTGCGAGATCTTTGCCCAGACTTTCGCTCATGAGGCCGTTGATCACCTCGCGGCTCACTTGAAGAATCGGCATTGTACGGCTGTCAGAACCGTCTCCAGCACGGCTGAATGACATGAGCGCATTTTCTGAATCGGAGGCATCATTGCAAAAAACGATTCCGCCCACCTCATGCTCCGAGGCATTCGCCACTTTCCTGGATAGCGCGGCGTATTGCGATGCCTGATTGCCATCGAACACACTGTGCGGATTATCTTTCTGAGGCTCCTGTCGAAGCAGAATAGCTGCCGCCCCTTTGTTGGCGTGCTTGTTGACCGATGCGACACTTTCTGCCGAGGTGTTGATCAGCGGCGAGTAGTCGTCGTATTGTTCCGCCGGTGCGGTGATCCCATAGCCAGCAAACACCAGCGGGAGATCAAATTCTCCCGAGCCGCCGGCAGCCAACGGCGTGAAATCCTTGCCGAGTTCAAGCGACTGAATACGAGCAGATCCATCCGCGCGGGGTGGTCCGATCAATTCGGCAATGTTTCGTGCGGCGGGCCCTTGCTTGGCCTCAAGCGTCATGGAAAAAGTCTGAAATGGTCCCTTGCCGCCGAACTCTGTGGTCAGCCCCGCCATTGAAAGCTGTTCGGCAATCCAATCGGCTGCCTCATTCATTCCACGAGTGCCTGGGCCTCTCCCTTCGCGATCAGGCGAAGCCAGCCACTCAACTTCCTTTCGCAGACGGCCCTGCAAGTCATCCTTATCGAAGAGTGGCACAGGCTCCACAGCAGGGGCTTGTGTTACGAACACATGGCCCATCGTCATCACACACAAGAGCACGGCAGGGGCAAGAACCATGCCTCCACGTGGCAGAATACAATCAATACGCACAGATACAGAAGCCTTCCGCGGTGGTAACACAACTCGGTTAGTCATACACTCCTCGCTGGTTCAATCATCACAAATCTGCTCCACTCGGAGCCTAACAGGCCAAAACACGCCCGCCAGATCGCTCTTTCGAGCTTCTGGCGTATTCTATCCGAGCCGCCGCTTCCCGATCAGCATTGTCTATGACAGAATTTGGGCTGGCCGATTTGCACAGGCTTTCGGCTGCCCACAGGAGTTTTTCCCCCGTGCCGTCCCTGTTTGTTATTCAAGGTCGAAATAAAGGGGTCCGCTACGACCTCACCGCCAGCACTGCAGCCATGAGCATTGGCCGCGAACCTGGCAACTTCGTGCAAGTGGAAGACAACGAGGTTTCACGCAGGCATGCAGAAATTCGACGAGTCGGCGACACCTTTGTCGTGGGCGACCTGAAAAGCAGCAACGGCACATTCCTCAACAATCGCAAGATCGAACGCGCCGAACTCACCACCGGCGACCAGATCCAGATCGGACGCACTGTTTTCGTCTACTCCAAAGACCGCGCAGATGAACCCTCGATCAGCCTAGTTGATATCGTACCACCCACCAGCAGCGCCGATGGCTCTCGCATTGTGCGCACCCTACGCGATGACGATGCCGAGATGGGCGACATATTGCCCGACGACACGCAAAACCGTTGGCTCGCCAGAGCCCGCAGCAATCTGCAAGTTATGTATCGCACATCGCTGGCCGTCAGCCACACGCTCGACATCGACGAGTTACTCGGCCGCGTTCTGCAACTCGTTTTTGAATGGATCGAGGCCGATCGCGGATGCATTATGCTGCTCAATCCCGAGACGCGGCAACTCCAGATTAAGGCCCGGCGTGACCGCCAGCCAGGAGGCGCAACTTCCTTGGCGATCAGCCGCACGATCCTCGACTACGTGCTCGATCGACGCGAGGGCGTGCTCACGAGCGATGCCCAAGACGATGATCGCTTCAGTTCCGGCAACAGCGTCTTGCGGACGGGCGTACGCGAAGCGATCTGCGTACCGCTTCAGGGACGCTATGGCACGGTGGGCGTGCTCTACGTCGACACCAACGTGCCGCTCTCAGAAGTGATCGAATCGGGACAGAGACGATTTACTGACGAACATCTTAAACTGATGATTGCGATTGGCTATCAGGCGGCGTTGGCCGTCGAAGACACCACCTACTACTCGGCAATGGTGCAGTCGGAGCGACTGGCGGCTGTCGGCCAAACGATTGCCACCCTTTCCCACCACATTAAAAACATCCTGCAGGGCATTCGTGGTGGCAGCTATTTAGTGGAGATGGGGCTGGAAAACGACGACACGGCTGTGCTGCGTAAAGGCTGGGATATTGTTGCTCGCAACCAAAATAAAATATCGTCGCTGGTGATGGACATGCTCTCGTTTAGCAAAGAACGGGAGCCCGATCCCGTTCCTTCTGATTTAGTTGCACTTATTGCCGATATCGTCGAAACGGTGCAACAGCGTGCCACCGAAATGCACACCACGATTCGCTGGCAACCTCCGGCTGATCTCCCGAGGCTCGTGTTCGATCCAGAAGCGCTCTCGCGGGCCGTACTCAACGTTGTCACTAATGCGATGGATGCCGTCGAGAACAAGCCCGATGCCGAAGTGCAGATTCTCCTCGAATGCGACCACGCCGCTGGGTGGGTTCGGATCATCGTGAGCGATAACGGCGAGGGGATGAGCCCCGAAATGCTGAACGATATTTTTAATCTCTTTGTGTCGACGAAGGGATCGCGAGGCACAGGCCTTGGGCTGACAGTAAGCCGCAAGATTCTGCGAGAACACGGTGGTGATATCCGGGCCACGAGCCAGCGGGGCCAGGGGAGCACGTTTGTGCTCGAGTTTCCACTGAAAATCGCCGGAGACGCTCAACCCATCAGCATGCCGGAGGAGAACGCGGATGATCTGTCGAATGCCACGATGCTCGATTCCAGAATGCCCGACGGCCAGGGGCCATGATGTCTGCCCCGCTCCCGATCTCGGCTGTTATCATCACGCTCAACGGCGCCAAGCACCTCGCAGACACGCTGGCATGCGTTGGTTTCTGCGATGAGCGATTGGTGTTCGATTCGGGCTCCACCGACGCCACTCTAGAAATAGCGCGTGCTGCCGGGGCCCGCGTCGAACACCAGGCATTTCTTGGCTATGGCCTGCAGAAACAACGTGCAGTGCAAATGGCCTCTCACGACTGGATCTTGTCGCTTGACGACGACGAAATACTCGACGTTGAGGCCATCAAGGCGATTCACGCACTTGATTTGTCTGATCCCGCAGCCTGCTGGTCAATCCGCCGACGAACGTTTATCGGGACTCGTGAACTGCGGCACGGCACATGGGGAGCGGATCGAGTCGTGAGGCTCTTTCACCGCCGCACAGCTGGCTTCACATCGCACATCGTTCACGAACGGGTTCGAGCGAGCCGGCCGACCATTCTTCTGCCGGGCTCCATGCTGCACTTGAGCTACGACACCTGCAGCGATGTGATCGCTCGATCGATTCAGTACGCCCGATTGAAGTCTGAGATCATGCGTCGCAAAAAGCAGCGGGTTCATACCTGGATGCTACCCCTGCGGGCTTTTGCCATTTTTTCGAAAAGCTATTTCCTGCAGGGAGGCTTTCGGGATGGCGCGGCTGGTTTTATCGTGGCCCTATCGCGGGTTATCGACTCAACGCTTCCTCGCGTCATGCTGCTCTTGGACGAACCTGCCTGCGGGAATGACGGCATCGCGACACCAATTAAGCATTCCTAAGCACGGCCAATACTCGCTCGATATCGGCGGGCATCGGCGCGGCAAAGACCATTCGCTCGTTGGTCAAGGGATGGAGAAGAGCAAGACTCGTTGCGTGCAAGGCCTGCCGCCGAATCAACGGAGCATCTGCATCACCTGCCGCACGTGTAACTTCCTTGATATCAAAGAATGACGGTTCGATCACCGACCGGCCGCTATAGAGCGCATCACAGAGAACAGGACAGCCAATGGCGGCCAGATGCACGCGAATCTGGTGGGTGCGGCCTGTCTTGGGCGAGAGCTGTACCAGTGCTGCTCCGCGAAATCGCTCGATGACCTCGTAGCGAGTGACCGCATCCCGGCTTGTGGAGTGGTCGCGCCGCACAGTCATTTTTTCACGCTGATAGGGGTGGATGCCAATCGGCAGATTGATTTCATCGCGGTCAAATTGCGGCTGCCCCTGCGTAATCGCTAGGTATGTTTTTTCCACCGTGCGGTTTTCAAATTGCTTGGCTAGTTTGTGATGAGCTTCTTCAGAGCGTGCCACGACGATCACGCCACTGGTGTCGCGATCGAGGCGGTGAACGATGCCGGGCCGCGTCGGGCCACCGACGCTCGAGAGGCCACCGCTAGCATTCCCCTCTGCATCTGCTTCAGCACTGCCTCCGACATCCTTTCCCTCGTTGCGTCGCTCTAAATGCCACTTGAGTGCACCGGCCAGCGTGCCCTGCCAATTGCCCTTCGCGGGATGCACGACCATCCCTGCGGGCTTGTTCACCGCGGCCATAGCGTCATCGCAGTAAAGAAAGTCTAAGTCGATCTCTTCGGCAGCCGGGCCGGCTCGGGGAGGCTGGGGCACCGTGAAAGAGACAATCGCCCCGGCGCGCAACTTGAGCGAGGCACGGGCTACGATTCCATCCACTCGCGCCGCTCCCTTCTCGATCGCACGGGCCAGAAAAGAACGGCTCTGATGACTCACCTGACGAGCTAGAAAAACGTCCAGACGAGATCCTGCCGAATCCTGAGCCACCGTGAGCGACAGAATGTCACCTGGAAGAAATGACTGCGGCTGTGGCTGCGAAGGCAATGCGTCCAGTCGATCACTCCTGCTTCAAAAAGACATCATCATCTGCCTTCGGCTCAGTTGCATCCCCTGCAGCAGGCGGGACGACAGCAGCTGGCAGCGCAGTTCCAGTGGCTTCAACTGTGGCACCTGGAGTTCCAGCGGCCGGGACTGCTGGGAGCGCAGCCGGCGGGGAAATCTTTTGGGCCGCAAACCAATCGTACCACTGTCGCGAGGATTCCCGTTTGAGCGTTGCGGCTCGACTAGCGGCAAGCTGAGCCAGAGCACCCGAAGGAAATTCGGCAGCAACAGCCTCGTATCCCGACTGCGCTTCACCTACTTGCCCAAGACTTTCGCGAGCTTTTGCGAGGCCGAAAATGGCCCGCTCCAACAGCATGCCTTGCGGTCGGCTAGCGATCACGGAAGTGTAGAGTTCGACCGCGGCCTGCAGCCGCGGCGCACTACGATCCTTATCAACAAAAAGCAGTTCGGCACCATCACTCAAGGAAACATCGGCAATCACGAGCCTTGCCCACTCCGCGGCCGGCGTTCCAGGGTAGCGCCTTACCACTTCATTGAAGGCCTCGATATCGCCACCCGAGAGCGCGGAAAGACAGGCATCCCAACTCTGCGAACGGTTGGCTGCCGATTGGGACGATACAAGAAGAAAGCCAACTGCCGCCAGCATGGCCCCGGCCGCTGCAATAAGAATCGTATTGAAGTAGGGGCGCACGCGATCGATGAGCTCAAACGTTTTTTCAGCGAGCACGTTGTTCTCGAGCTCGCCCAAGTCGACGTTAGCCAGAGGGGACTGCATGGTTCGTCGTTCCTGTTCGTCCTGCCGTCGCTGAGTGTGTCGTCGTTCGCTCTGCATCGCCTGCTAGCCTCCTCAACTCGTGACCACTTCAATCCCGTGCTTCCAGGAATGGGCACGACCGGCATCCGCTGCCAAGGCAGCCCAATAGAAACTTCCGCGTCCACTGCGTCAAGGCGATCTCTCGGCATTGATCTGGTACAGTGTCCGGAACAGTTCTGATAATGACTTTCGTGAATTTTGAGCCACCGAGATTCCCGTGACAATGAACTCCACCCGGCACGCCACTGCAGCGGCTGGCCACGCCAGCGCTGGCAGTCCAAACGCTGCCCGTCAGCAGGTTGGTCGCATAATCACGAAGACCGTGGTTCTCAATGCGGGGCAAACGGAAGCTGTGCATGCCCCCATTGGCCCACTGCTCGTGCTGGCTGGGGCTGGCACAGGCAAAACGCGAGTGGTCATTGCTCGCATGGCACACCTAGTGCGCACTGGCGCTCGCCCGTCCAGAATTTTGGCCGTGACGTTCACCAACAAGGCCGCCAAGGAAATGCTGGCTCGAGCTGGCACATCGCTGGGATCAAAGACGCAAGAAAAGCCAGAGATCTCGACGATTCACTCCCTGTGCGTGCGGGTATTGCGACGCCATGCGGTAACGCTTGGTTACCCCGAACGGTTTGCCATCGTCGACCGCGGCGAGCAGGAATCAATCGCCCGCAAGGTGCTGAAAGAACTCAAAGTGGCCGATGCGATCCTAAGGCCTGGAGATTTGATCGACCGCATCAGCCGCTGGAAAAGTGCGGCCGTTCGCCCCGATGCGGCACTCGACACGCTCGCCGATGATGCCGCCGACTCATGGACTCTTGCGGCGGCGGGCTATCGACGCTACCAGCAGACATTGCGGCAGGCAGGCGCTGTCGATTTCGATGATCTGCTGCTGGTAGTCGATGAACTGTTCGTCTTGCACGAACAGGTGCGACGCATAGAGGCAGCTCGCTTTGATCACATTCTGGTGGATGAATATCAAGACACCAGCGGCACGCAAGAACGAATCATCACGGCGTTGGCCCGCGACCACAAAAGCCTCTGCGTCGTGGGAGACGACGATCAATCGATCTACGGCTGGCGAGGAGCACAAATCTCACACATTCTCGAATTCCCAAACCGCTGGCCAAAGACAGTCACTGTGCGCCTTGAGGAAAACTACCGCTCAACGCCCGAGATTATTTTGGCGGCCAACCAACTCATCAGCTGCAACACGCGTCGTCACGGTAAAAAACTCATCTCTACCGCGCCATCGGGCTTGTCGCCGGTGATCATTCAAGCCCAAGAGGAACTTGACGAGGCCAGTCGCGTGGCCGCTGAAGTAGAAGACCGCTTGCGGCTCGGAGAGGTTCTGCCCCATGAGGCGGTGATTCTAGTGCGCACCGGCGAACAGACTCGCGTATTTGAACAGGAACTGCGGCGACGCAACATCCCGTACGAACTCGTTGGCAGTCGTTCGTTCTTCGACCGCCGAGAGGTGAAAGATGTGATGTCTTTTTTACGTCTACTTATCGAACCCGACGACGACATGGCTCTGCTACGCATCGCCAACGTGCCACCGCGAGGCCTCTCGGCACAGACGATCGCTACGGCTAGAACTGCGGCCACTCCCGCGGGGCACAGCCTCTGGAGAGAACTCCTGGCGTCGCGCCAAGAGGGCCGACTCTCTCCGGCCGCACGGGCGGGAGTCGACTCGCTGGAACTGGTCGTGGCCATGCGGGACACCGCGTCGCACAAGGCGGCCGCCGAGACCCTCAGCTCACTGCTGGAGATGGTCGGCTATCGGCACTTCCTGACAAAGGAGTACGATGATCCGGCCGAACAAGATGCGCGATGGAGCTCTGTTGAGGAACTCGTCAACGCATTGGCTGCACACGACCGCGCGCACCGCGGGCGACGAGAGTTTGCGCAAGTAATCCGCGACTTTCTGGATGCGCTTGTGCTGGATGTCACCGAGGCAGAACGCTTTCGAGACGATAAGCCGAAGGGCAATGTCTTGCGATTAATGACCCTGCATGCAGCCAAGGGGCTCGAGTTTGATTGCGTCTGGATGGTTGGCATGGAGGAAGGGCTCTTGCCTCACCACCGTTCGCTGAACGATGGTCTGCAATCGATCGACGAGGAACGCAGGCTTTGCTACGTGGGCGTGACACGTGCGAAAAAACGGCTCACGCTCTCGCTCTGTCTCACGCGGATGAAATGGGGCAAGAGTCGGCCCAGTCGACCAAGCCGTTTCCTCTACGAACTCACGGGGCAAGCGGACAAGTTCTCGGACAACCCTCCCAAGCAGGAAAACCCACCAACTGCCGCCCCTCGCGGCAGAAAAAAAGCAGCTCGAAAAACACGTTAACAATCGTGCCTGGCACCCAAGTTCCGTGCTCGCTATTTGCCGATACAGTGCCTGGAAAAGATGCGATCTAAGATGTCATTGCCGACCTCGGCACCAGTGATTTCTCCAAGGGAATCGATCGCGAAGGTGAGTAGGCTGGCAACAATTGCTTCGTCTTGGGGGCCACCGGCCTGCGCTGCAGCCGCCAGTGACGTGGCGGCCGCGTCAACACCCACGCTCATGCGGAGCGTGGCGGCCGAAAAACATCCGGGCACTGTAGACACAGCCTGAAAAATGGCTTGCCGCAAGACATCGATGCCGAGGGTGGTGACGCTGCTGGTGGCTATTGTCCCAACGGCAATGGGCCCGGTCATCCCCCGATCGCAGCGAGTTGCCACAGCCAACCGCTGTGCAGCCGAGCCTGCGGCTGACTGAATGTCGTCGAGCGAATCCCTAGGCCGATCTCTGCACTGATCACTCGACACATCCGTTGGCCAATCGCTTGCATCACGACACACGACAACCACATCGGCCCTCGATACCTCCCCAATGGCACTGGCGACTGCTGCCCTTTGAATGGCCGCCTGGGCGCCCCCTTCGTCATGGCCGTCATGGCCGTCATGGCTGCTGCCCACACCAGCGATGTCCACTAGCACGCAGGCCGTTTGAGTATCTCTAAAAACGCCAGCGGCGGAGTCCTCCAGTCTGGCGGAGATCCAGTCGCGAGTGGTTCCCGATTCGTCAGCAACGATCGCAGCAGGGTGTCCTACAAGGGCATTGAAGAGGCTACTTTTGCCGATGTTGGGTCGGCCGACAAGCACCACCCGCGGCAGTTGCCCGGTCGCGGCAGCATCCCTCGCCGCCAGTCGCTTGCTGCACTCGGCCAACGCCTCAGCAGCTGCCGACACGTCAGCATGCACCTCAGCCCAGAACGCCGCCTGGGCCATGGAAGCCTCATCTCGAATCCGCTCGTCGCCAAAGTCGATGGCAGCTTCGATATCGGCAACCAGATTGAGGAGCCCATCCCGAATGGCATGTAACTGCTGCCCTACTCCGCCGGCCATGCGGTCTAGAGCCTCGGTCAATTCAGATGGCGTACGGGCATCCACGATCGAGACAACTGCTTCTGCCTGTAAAAGATCGAGCCGTCCTGCCAAAAATGCGCGGAGAGAAAATTCACCGCCACGTGCCAGCCTCGCCCCATGCCGACAGGCCTCCGCTACGATTGCATCACTCAGCAGCGGCGAACATGGCAACTGCACTTCAGCCAGTGGACCGCCGATCGGCCCGGCTGGCCCCGGCCAGTGAAGAACCTCCACCTTCAAACTGCCCCACTCTAATCCAAGCGGCTCATCGGCAAGCCATGCGGCCACCAACCGTGGCCCCTGCCCAACTGTTGCGAAGCCATCGCCGTGAGGTCGAAACAGGATCGTCAGCACGGCCTCCAGTCCATCGCCGGCCAATCGCACGACCGACCTCGCACCAGATCCCCGAACCGTCGCCGGGGCGACAATCAATTCGTGAGTGGACCACATGGCCGCAAGCCTCAAAAGGAAACGGACCTTTTTTCACACCCGCTCAAGCAATCGGTATGCTCCAGCCTGCTTAACGTTTCTTGCGTGCCAGACGCTTCTGACGCACCGCGTCGGCGGCCTTCTCCCCATTCCTGCTCCCTCCTGGCAGTGCAGCAGCAAGGGGAATCCCCCCGGCGGCTGCCGGCAGTGACGTCGGCAAGAGGAGGCGTTCGGCAATGCCCCAGAGGCTGGATGCGATGAAATACAGGCACAGCCCGCACGGTACCTTAAAAAACATCAGGGCCATGAAAAACATCATGTACTTCATCACCTGCTGCTGCATCTTCGACTGCTCATCGACGGCTGGTGGCATGAAGAGTTTCTGCTGCCAGAGAAAGAGCCCGATCGTGGCCAAAGGAAACAGATTGAGATACGGCCCCAGCCAGCCCTCCGGGGCCGTCAGAAAGGACGGCAGCAACTTCGACCAATCGTAAAGCATGTCGGGCGCCGCCAGATTAGAGCACCAGCGGATCGCCGAACTAAAGAGCGGGGCCTGACGCAACTCCACATCGGTGGCCAACGAGCGGTACAATCCCATGAAAATTGGCACTTGGATGAAAACGAGCAGACATCCACCCATTGGGTTGTAGCTGTGCTTGCTCCAGAGTTCTTGCGTGGCTTTAGTGCGCTTCTCCGGCTCATTTTTATATTTATCCGCAATGGCTTTCATCTCGGGCTGCAACACCTGCATTTTCTGCGATGAGAGCGCCTGCTTCCGACTCACTGGAAACATCGCCCCGCGCACCGCGACTGTGAGCAGCAAAATCGCAAGCCCATAATTGCCAACGACCAAGTGGATCGCATGCAGGATGGCAATCATTGGCCTAGCCACCCAGCCAAACCAGCCGTAATAGACAAGGTCGTCCATCGTGGACCCCTTGGCACCGAATTGTGACAGCAGTTCGGGCTTCTTTGGCCCCGCAAAAATCTCGTAGCGGTGCGAGATGGGCTCTCCAGGATTGAGCGTGAGATCCTTTGAGACCAGGCGGCACGTCACATTCACAAGCTTGCGTTTTGCGGCCTCTGGAATATCTCCGACAATCAGCGGACGCACCTCAGCAAGCGAGGGTGCGTTGGGCCCTTCGATCACAGGGATAAGGGCCGCTGCAAAGTAGAGGGCATCGACGCCGGCAAATGAGAGCGGCTTGCCTGCTCGCACTGCAGTCGCAGGATAATCGATGGCCCCATCTGTTATTTTGAGGCTGCTAACCAGCGTGCTCTGTTCGCCAACAAATCGCATCGCCATGTCTCGAACCGCCAGCGACCCCCAGTCGCGTGCCACTCTGGCCGTATACCACCAGCCCTCGGTAGGCAATCCCGTTGGACCGTCGAGCGAGTACACCACAGACGACTCTTTGTCTGCGGATCGTAATTCTACTGTGAGTTCAAGCCGATTCCCCTGCGCACGATCCCCGACTGCACCGGCTAGGCCACCGTCGCTGTCTAAGCCAGTCTTCTGGCCGGCACCGTCCGGCTGCGCGCCGGCAACGAGCCTGTATTCCTTGGCCAGCGAAAGCCCACCTGGTAACTGCACGGTGAACCGCACCCCTTTCTCGTCAGCCCGCTCCACCACCCAGTTACGATTATTGAGCTCGAGTCCAGGAATTTCAGCGGAAGGCGACCTGCGTTTTTTACCGTTGCACGATTCCAGCGAAAGCTGAAACGACAGCGGATCGCACGGCTGCCCGTCGAGTCCGATCTCACCATCATCCAAGGGCTCGGCCCGAAATTCGGGGCGCACCACCTCCAGAGGTCTCCAGCCGAGTGTTGCCTCACGGCGAGTCGTGAGGCCGTCGCGAATCACCTCCACCTCAACCCGCTGTCCGGGCTTCGTTGCAGCCAGTGCTGCGTGCAATGCAGTCGGGCTGGGTGTTGCCACGCCGTTGCATTGGGCAATGATGTCGCCTTGCTTCAAGCCAGCCCGATCGGCCGGTGTGCCACTACCAACAAGTCCGATCCGGCAGCCTTCTGCCACCTGCTCGCATGCGAGATGTCCGAGATGGCCCGTTCTGGTGTCTTGGTCATGGAAGCGGCCTCCGGCCAATTCAATCCGCTCCACTGCAGCGCCACGACTGGTGAACGTGACGAGCATCTGTGCAGACGAATCTGGATCCAGTGACCCGAGCACGTGCCGCACCCGCGGCACGTCGGCCACCGACTCCACGGGCAGCGCTGCAACGACTGCCTCTGTGACGCTCGCTTCGTTGGATGCATCGGCTGCTTTCTGCCCGTTGGAGGGCAGTGCATCCGATTCCTGTGCTAAGTCTTGCAGGTCAGCCACCTGCTGAACCGCCAGAGGCCGAGGAAAAAGATAGACCTGCAAAGCTTGGCTGCCGAGCAGAATCGTGAACGAAATAATGGCAAAAAGAATATAGCGACGTTCCACTGCAGATGATTCCAGCGCCGTGAGTGTGATCGGCCCGCAGAGGATAGGCGACACAACACCTCTAGCCGGCAGCCTGCGCAATGTCGTGATGACTCGCGTCAGGACTTCGGAGTATAGCGAACCAATCCGTTTTGCGACTCCGAGCACAAAGGTTTCGTGAGTTTTGTATCCAAAACCCCAACAGAAAACCAAGATTCCTGCCTCATCCAATCCAACTGCCGCAAGGCACTAGCGGCCCTGCGTGAGGCGATCGCCGAGAAAATTGTCGAGATCCGTAATGGCGTGAATCTTGCGGCATGTCACATCAAAAGGATACTCGACGCGGCGGTAGAGCACCGACTGATCGTCCTCCAGAATCATATAGCATGCCCGACGGTCTCCGTCCCGAGGCTGTCCAACCGATCCGACATTGACCATCGCCTTGGTCCGGGGCAGCGGCAGCCGGCATTCATTATTTCCCTGCACAATCGTCGGCGCAATAAATTCGGGCGACATTGTAAACACGCCCGGTATATGCGTATGTCCCTGAAAGCAGTAGCGGCCGATCAGCTCAAAAATATGCTCCATTTTGAGCGGGTTATAGATATCTTCCGGGAAGACATACTCATCCAGTGGCCGCCGAGCCGAGCCGTGCACAAAGAGCAATTCGCCATCGGCATGTGTGCGGGGCAGTTCGCCTAGAAAATCGCTCAGACGATCCGCAGAATGTTTCGGCATCCGGTCGTGCTGCTCCAACTGACTTCGGGTCCAGCGGATCGCCTTCTCCGCTCCCACGTTAAAACCATCCGGATCGAACAACGCCCCTTGATCGTGGTTCCCCAGAAGCACCATGCTACAGCGGTCCTGAACCAACCTGACGCACTCGCACGGATTGGGCCCATAGCCGACAATGTCGCCAAGGCAGTAGATGGCATCCACCTTCTGCCGATCGATATCATCGAGCACAGCCTGGATTGCTTCAAGGTTGCCGTGGATGTCACTGATGATAGCCCGCTTCACTCGTATCAAACCCTATTCTCGTCTGGCCGGAATCGTTCGTCCGGTCGGTCGCGTCTGGCAGGCTGAGGAAATAACTCTTGCAATCTGTTTGGACAACCTGTGAGCCTACGAACGGTTGAAACCTCGGTCAAGCATTGCCCCAGTCCCCCGTTGCCCATGAAAACACTTGCCATCGACTCAAGCCTCCCTGCCGGTTCCGTGGCCGCTCTCTCGGAAGGCCGGGTGGCCCAGCAATTACTTCCAGAGGCCAACGCCCACGCACGCCGAATCGCCGCAGCCCTGACGGAAGTGGCTGGAAGCCTAGGCTGGACGCCAGGGGAGGCTGAACTCATTGGCGTGGTGCGTGGACCGGGGTCGTTCACAGGACTGCGGGTTGGCATCGCCACAGCCAAAGCACTGGCATGGACAACCGGTGCGACACTCATTGGGGTGTCTGGGTTTGAAGTGATCGCTCGACAGTGCTTGATGTTCGCCAACCCCAACGCTTCAGAGACCCGCTCCAAGAATCCGACCGTGCCACTGCATCCGATCTCCATTGTCTACGATGCCGGCCGCGGCGAACTCTTCACAGCCGAGGCGGTGCCTGCTGAATCTGCCACGGGCTGGCGTGTCGGACCAGAATCGCTCTGCACGGTCGAAGGCTGGCTTGCAACGCTTTCGCACGGCAGCCACATATCCGGTCCCGCTCTGCACGCTCTGGGCGATCGGCTTGCAGCCGATCCACTCGCTAGACGGTTGGATCTCGTGATAGCCCCTCAGCAAGCCTGGCTCCCGACGGCCTCCGAAGTGGGGGCCATCGCAATCCTCCTCGCGTCTGCCGGCGAGGCGCACAATCCGCATACGCTCGCACCAGACTATCTCCGTCCTACCTACGCCCACGAAAACAACAGCCGCTCTTCCCCATAGCAACGGCAAGCCTCTATTCTACCCCTGCCAAACCGGTACGATTGCCACCAGCGTTGGCAGCGTGTCAACGCTGGTGCTGAGTGAAAGGGCTCTCAAAAGAGCTTGGAAAGGACTTTTGATTTCATGCCGCCCATCCACAAACTGCTGGTGGCCAACCGCAGTGAGATCGCCATCCGTGTGTTTCGATCCGCACACGAACTGGGCATCCGTACTGTGGCCATCTACGCCCACGAAGATCGGTTTGCGTTGCACCGATTCAAAGCCGACGAGGCCTATCTCGTCGGTCGACCAGGCGAGCCAATCCGCTCCTATCTGGACATTGAAGGAATCGTGACGCTGGCCAAGGCGCACGGTGTGGATGCAATCCATCCGGGCTACGGCTTCCTCTCTGAAAACCCAGACTTTGCCGCCGCCTGCGAGCAGGCCGGGATCACATTCGTGGGGCCGCGGGTTGAACTCCTCAAAACGCTCGGCGACAAAACAGCCGCTCGCGAACTGGCGAAGCAGGCAGGCGTGCCAATTCTGGCCGGCAGTTCTAGGCCAGTCACCAGCGTGCAAGACAGCCTCAAGATCGCCAAGGATCTGGGGTGGCCTGTCATCCTTAAGGCCGCCCACGGCGGCGGCGGACGTGGTATGCGAGTCGTCCACGGGGAAGACGAATTAGCTATTGCGCTCGAAAGCGCTCAGCGCGAAAGCAAAACTGCTTTTGGCAGCGCTGCTGTATTCGTAGAGAAATTTATTCAGCGAGCGAGGCACATTGAGGTGCAGCTGCTCGGTGATATGCACGGCAATCTGGTGCACTTGTTTGAACGCGACTGCTCCGTTCAACGCCGCCACCAGAAGGTGGTAGAGGTTGCCCCAGCGCCGAATCTCGCCCCAACCATGCGTCAGGCGATCTGCGATGCGGCAATCGCTATTGGCCGCACGGCTCGGTACGAAAATGCTGGCACAGTCGAGTTTCTCGTCGATGCCGACACCAACCGTTTTTATTTTATCGAAGTCAATCCACGCATTCAGGTCGAGCACACTGTCACCGAGGAAATCACGGGCGTCGACATTGTGCGGCGGCAGCTACGAGTGGCCGAGGGTTACAAGCTTTCCGACCCGGAGATCGGCCTTGGCGACCAGTCGGCGATCCAGTCGATGGGCACGGCCCTGCAGTGCCGCGTGACAACCGAGGATCCCGAAAATCGTTTTCTGCCCGACTACGGCCGGATCACGGCCTACCGCTCTGCCAGCGGCATGGGAATCCGGCTCGACGCTGGCACAGCGTTTTCTGGCGCCGTGGTAACCCCTTACTTCGATTCGTTGCTTGTGAAAGTGACGGCTCGCGGTCTGAATTTGGACGAAGCTGCTGGCCACATCGAGCGCTGCCTGCAAGAATTCCGCGTGCGCGGCGTCAAGACGAACATTCCATTTCTGATTAACCTTGTAACCCATCCAGAGTTTCTGGCCGGCAAGTGCACCACCCGATTTATCGACGAAACTCCTTCCCTCTTTGACTTTCCCGTGCGGCGAGATCGGGCCACCCGCTTACTCGAGTATCTGGCCGATGTGATCGTCAATGGAAATCCTCTTGCAAAAGGCCGACCGCCGGCCGCTCGGCGATCTGCCGCCCCACTTCCGACGTTTGACTCCGTTGCTGCCCCGCCGCCGGGCACTCGCACAAAACTTCTCGAACTTGGACCCCAGAAATTCTCGCAGTGGCTGCGGCAACAAAAGCGACTGTTCCTCACCGACACAACGATGCGAGATGCGCATCAGTCGCTCTTGGCAACCCGTATGCGCAGCTTCGATATGCTGGCTATTGCCGATGCCTACGCCAGACTCGCGCCGGGGCTTTTTTCGCTTGAGATGTGGGGGGGAGCCACGTTCGACACCTCGATGCGATTTTTGAAGGAATGCCCATGGGATCGCCTGTGTCAGTTGCGAGAGCGGATTCCAAACATCCTCTTTCAAATGCTCCTGCGGGCCAGTAACGCCGTCGGCTACACCAACTACCCGGACAACGTGGTTCAGGCCTTCGTGAAACAGTCTGCCCAGAGCGGCATCGATGTCTTCCGGGTGTTCGACCCACTGAACTGGGTGCCGAACATGAAAGTCGCAATCGATGCAGTGCTGGACAGCGGCACCATCTGCGAGGCATCTATCTGCTACACCGGCGACGTGCTGGACCCGAGTCGCCAAAAATATTCGCTCGCCTACTATGTGGATCTGGCAAAGCAACTGGAGAAACTCGGCGCCCACATGCTGGCCGTGAAGGATATGGCCGGACTTTGCAAGCCATTTGCCGCCGCAAAGCTGCTCAAAGCCTTGCGTGAATCGGTGAATATTCCGATCCACTTTCACACGCACGACACATCGGGCGCGTCACTGGCAAGCGCCCTAGAGGCAGCACAGGCTGGGGCTAGCGTTGTCGATGCAGCCTGTGCGCCACTATCGGGCCTCACCAGCCAGCCCAACCTGAACGCCATTGTCGAAGCAACCCGCAACACGCCTCTTGACACAGGGCTGAATCCAGAACCGCTGCGGCACTTGGCTCACTATTGGGCGGCGGTGCGAGATCACTACACGGCGTTTGAATGTGGCATGAAGGCACCTGACGCTGATCTGTACTTGCACGAAATGCCTGGCGGCCAATTTACAAACCTCTTGGAACAGGCGAGATCGCTTGGCCTTGCCGACCGCTGGGAAGAGGTCTGTCGCGCGTATGCCGATGTCAACTCGCTGCTGGGCGATATCGTGAAGGTCACCCCCACCAGCAAGGCAGTCGGTGATTTAGCACTCCTGCTTGTCACCAACGGCATGCAGGCATCGGAATTGCTTTTGGACTCTCGTGACATGTCGTTTCCTGAGTCGGTTGTGGATCTGCTTTCGGGACGGATGGGGCAGCCGCCAGGCGGGTTTCCGCAGCCTGTGGTGGCCCGCATCGTGCGACAGGGAGACCTCGTGACAGGCCGTCCCGGCGAGTCGATGCCTCCGGCTGATTTTGTAGCGGCGGAGAAAAAAGTGGCCGAGATCCTCGGACACGCCGCCTCGCCACAGGAGGTGCTCTCGTGGCTTCTCTACCCTCGCGTTTTCCAAGACTTTGCGGCCCACCGCACGAAGCACGGCGATGTGAGCGTGCTGTCCACGCCGGCATTTCTGGAGGGGCCAAAGCCGGGCGAGGAACTGGCCGTCGACATTGAGCCTGGAAAAACACTCGTGATTCGGCTCTTAACTGTAGGCGAACCACACGCCGATGGCACGCGAACGGTATTCTTCGAACTGAATGGCCAGCCTCGGAGCGTATCGATTGCCGACAAGAGCCTTGAGGCACAGGTGCAGCGTCGGCCCAAGGCCGTGGCTGGAGATGTCCGAGAGGTAGGCTCGCCGATGCCGGGGCTGATCGTTACGGTGGCCGTGCGACCCGGCGACACCGTCTCGCGAGGTCAAAAGCTTTTGAGCCTTGAGGCGATGAAAATGGAAACGACCGTCTACGCCGAACGCGACGGCAAGATCAGCGAGGTACTGGTGTCGCCAGGCACGCCCGTTGAAGCCGGCGAACTGGTTGTGAGATATAGCGACGCATAAAAGCAAAGTCCTGCCCCAAGGGAAGCGTGGGCTTATTTCAGCAAATCCTTGAATGCTGCACGTACCTTGTCCACCTTTGGCGACACAACGGCTTGGCAGTAGGGCTGACGTGGATTGTTGGCAAAGTAGTCCTGATGGTATTTCTCGGCCGGATAGAAAACGGTTGCGGCCGTGACTTCCGTCACAATCGGTGCCGCAAACGCGCCCGATTCATCGATCTTTGCAATCACCGCCTTGGCCGTTTCCTGCTGCTGTTTGTCGTGAAAGAAAACTCCCGATCGATACTGCGTGCCGTGATCGGCACCCTGCCGGTTGAGCGTGGTTGGATCGTGTGTGCTGAAAAATACTTCGAGGAGCTTTTCGTACGGCACCTCCTGCGGATCATATTCGATCTGGATCGCTTCAGCGTGGCCAGTAAGCCCCGAGCACACCTGCTCGTACGTTGGTTTCGCTACCGTACCGCCGATGTAGCCGCTGGTGATCGAGTGCACACCCTTGAGTTGCGTATAGACAGCCTCCGTGCACCAGAAGCAGCCACCGGCAAATGTAGCCTTTGACAACTGCTTGTTTGAGTCCTGTGCGGCATATCCGTTCGACATCGTGATCGCTCCTGCAAGGCACCAACACATCACACGTAGAATCATTTTGATGTTCTCCTTCAACTGTCAGCTTTTCTTTTAACACTTTTGTGCGAGACACCAAGTTCTGGACCAAGTGCCGCAGGCAGTTCAGACCGTATCATAGCCAGTCGCTTAGCATCGACGAAAAACCGCAGTGGCTTCTGGGCCCATTCGCCGGCATACCCGACGCCAATTCGCGGCGAGCGATGGATAAGCCGACGGGGAATCGGGGTACCGCCGTGCTCAAACCAGAGGCCGCTGTGGCGACTGGCTGGCTGTCCGTCAAAGGACCGGTCGATGCCCAGAGCCTTCGTCAGACGCCCGGGCCCACTGCAGTCTCCCAGTCCACGTAGCAGCACCGCCGCCGGGGTGCCCTGCTCACCGGTCACAATATTGAGCATCCAGTGCATGCCATAACAGAGATAGACATACCAGCGGCCAGCCGGACCAAACATCGTTGCGTTTCGCTGTGTCTGTCCGGTGCGCCCGTGACAGGCCAGATCGTGCGCACCCATATAGGCTTCGGTTTCCACGATCAGATGCCGCATGGGTTGGCCGTCCGCAGAGCAAACCACGAGCCACTTGCCGAGCAATTCGCGGGCCACCGTATCGGCTCGGCCGGCAAAAAAACCTGCCCCAACGACACTTGTTGTGGGCGAGTCTATGGGAGTCAGGATTTTCGAAGTTTGTGCCTGTGCCATGCTGCAAACAATGCTCTCTAGAACGATTCAATCGTATCGGGCATGATTGTCGCCGTCGCCGGTCGCGGCGTCTAGAAACTTTTCAATCGCAGAAGGCTTACGGCACCCATGGAAGCTGGCATCGTCGGATTACCCAACGTCGGAAAGAGCACCCTTTTCAACGCGCTGACGATGTCCAAGGCGGCACAGAGCGCGAATTATCCTTTTTGTACGATCGAGCCGAACGAGGGTGTTGTGAGCGTGCCCGACGGACGACTGGCCCGAATTACCCACTACATCGTGCCCAAAAAGATCGTGCCTGCAGCACTCCGACTGGTTGATATCGCGGGCATTGTGAAGGGAGCCAGCGAAGGCCAGGGGCTCGGCAACAAGTTCTTAACACACATCCGCGAGGTCGACGCGATCCTGCAAGTCGTACGATGCTTTGAAGATCCCGACGTGATCCACGTCGCAGGCAAAGTTGATCCCGTTGCAGATATGGAAACGATTGAACTGGAACTCATGTTGGCTGATATCCAACTGCTTGAAAACACGCTCTCCAAAGCGGAGCGCACGGCCAAGAGCGGCGACAAGGAAGCCAAGCAACGCGTCGAAGTAATTCGCAAGTGCATGACCCACCTCAACTCGCAGCAACCGCTCCGCACGCTGTCAATGGACGAAGCCGAACGCGACGCTGTCAAGGAGTATGGCCTGCTCACCGCGAAGCCGATTTTGTACGTCGCCAACGTCGACGAAGCAGATCTCGAGGGTAAAGGACCGCTGGTCCAGCAGGTGCGTGCGGAAGCCGCCAAGGCTGGTGCGTCGGTCGTGCCGGTGTGTGCCAAACTGGAGGCTGAGATTGCCGAACTCGATGAGGCCGATCGAGCCGACATGCTGGCCGGTGCCGGCCTGAGCGAACCGGCGCTCTCTTTGCTAGCACGGGCATCCTACCGCTCGCTGGGGCTTCAAAGCTATTTTACAGCCGGTGAAACCGAGGTGCGAGCATGGACGGTTCCCGTGGGAGCCACCGCACCGCAAGCTGCCGGCGTGATCCACACCGACTTTGAGAAGGGTTTTATCCGCGCTGAAATCTACTCGCTCGATGATCTTGAAACCTATAAAACCGAGAAAGACATCCGCGCAGCCGGCAAGCTCCGCGTGGAAGGCAAGGCCTACGTGATGCAGGATGGCGACATCTGCCACTTCCTATTCAACACGGCTAAATAAACTCGCCAAAGCCGCAGCGGCCTTTTCGGGAAATGGTCGGCCCTAGCTGCATGGCAAAGCAGACAAATCATTCTCGCCCGGCCCTGTCGGGCAAGTCGGTCGATCGACAAACTCTTACAGCCTAGACGGACGCCCAACGGGAACCTGATCGGCTCGTAAATGCTCGGGGAGCCAGTCCGACTCGGCCGCATCTGGATCCACGGCACTTGGAGACAGGCCGCCTACAAACTCCTCGCCGACTTGCTCGCAGGCCGACGTGCCGAAAAATGAATACATTACCGGCACGAGCAGCAACACAAGCAATGTTGTCGTGGCGAGCCCAAACACAAGTGATGTGGCCATCGGAATGAGTAACTGCGCCTGAAAGCTCTGTTCCAGCAGAATTGGCATGAGCCCACCAATCGTTGTAATGCTGGTGAGAAACACTGGCCGAAATCGCAGGCAGCCGGCCTCTCGCAAAGCCAACCGAAGCGGCCGCCCTTCCTTGACTCTGGAGTTGATAAAATCGATCAGCACGATCGAGTCGTTCACAACCACACCAGCCAACGCCACTAAGCCAAACATGCTGAAGATTGTCAGGGGCATCCCCATGACGGCATGGCCAAACACGGCACCGGCACAGCCAAAGGGAATGATCGCCAGTATCAACATCGGCTGGAAGTACGACTTAAACTCCATCGTCAAGAGCACGAACATCGCGAAAACAGCCACGATAAAGCCGATGCCTAGGCTGTGCAGCGACTCGTTTGTTTGCTCCTGCTCGCCTTCCCACTTCACTCTCACCAGCGGAAATTCCCGCAACAGATCGGGTATGAATCGCTTTTCCAGATCGGCTGTCACCTGTGAACTCGTCAGCGATGTTTGAGCCTGGTCGATATCGGCGATCACGGTGATCGACCGCTTTTGGCCCAACCGGTTGATCTCGGAATACCCTCGCACCACGGAGATTTTTGCCAACTCGCCAATCGGTCGTTGCACGCCGTCAAGCCCCGTGATGCGAATGTCATCCAGCGTTGCAAAACTACGCCGCTGGCTTCGCGGATAGCGCACCATGAGCTTCACCTCGTGGCGACCTCGTTGGAGCCGCATCACCTCCTCGCCGTAGTAGCTAGCGCGGATCGTAGCGGCAACCTCCGACAGCGACACCCCCATCGCCTCGGCTCGGGGATCAATCTTGATTTGGTATTCCCACTTGCCTGGCCGCGAGTCGTCATCGATATCAATCACACCTGGATACTGAGCCAGCCATGCCTTGCTTTGCTCGACGGCCGCATCGAGTTGGCGAATTCCTTCGGGGTGCGTGGGCGCCAGCAGCTTGAACTCGATCACCTTGCCTCCGGGCCCAATATTTTCGGTCCCGTATATCAGGCTTTCCGTCCCGGCAAATTCCCCCGCCGCTTGCCGCCATTCGCTTAGAAAGCGATCGCTTTTGATGCTCCGATGGGCTGCGTCAACCAGCTCCACGCTCACGGCACCAACGTGGCTGCCGCTGGTGCGAGCCTCTGGTCCGAGGGCTCCCGGGCTCGAGATCTGGCCAACGGCCCGGTGAACCAGTTTCACAATCGGCGCATCGGGCTTTGAAAACTTTTTAGCCGTATCGAAAGCGGCCTGCTCAATCCGAGCGGTTGCCTCGTCGGTCACGATCGCTGGCGTGCCGTCGGCAAAAACGACCTTCGCCTGCAGACGGTTTGCATCCAGCTTCGGAAATAGCGCAAAGGGAGTGATCCCGCTCCGCACAATCCCGAAGGCCAGTAGCAGCATGCCACACGCCATGGTGAGCACCGTGAGCCGGTTATCGAGCGCAACATCAAGCACGGGGGCGTAGACCATCTTGACAAACCGCTTGAGGCCACGATCGCAGCCCCTTTGCAGCCACCCAATCGCCGGCAGCAGCACCCTCAGCGGATAGAGCACGATGCCAAAGATCGTAAAGACGATGTTTTTTTCATGCGCCAAATGCCCTGGCAGTACTAGGAGCGCCTCGGCTAACGAGACAAGCAGCGTGCTAATAAAGGCAAACGGCATCACTTCGATAAACTTCCCCATTACTCCCGACACAAACAAGAGAGGCAGAAATGTGATCACAGTCGTCAACACGCTGGAAATCACACTGGGAATCACCTCCACCGTACCGTCGATTGCCGACTGTTCGAGGCTCTTTCCCATGCGACGGTGCCGCTCGACGTTGTCGCTCACGACGATCGCATCGTCCACCACAATGCCGATCGCCATCAGAAACGCAAACATCGAAAGCATGTTGAGCGTCTGGTCGGTTGAGAACATGAGCGCCCCGGTGCCGAGCATCGAGAACGGAATCCCCATGGATACCCAAAACGCAATCTTCAGATCGAAGAATAAAGCCAGCATCACAAACACCACCGCGAGCCCTTGCAGGCCGTTTTCGATGAGCATTTCGAGGCGGTCCCGCACATCCACCGACTGATCGGCCCACGTCACAAGATCAAAGCCCTCCGGAAGCTTTGTGCTGCCAACATACCGCTTCACATCGGCCACCATTGCCAACAGGTCTTCGTCGGAACTGCGATCGACCGACACAACCATCCCCTGCCGGCCGTTGATCCGGTTCGTGGCGGCGACATCGGCAAACTCGTCTCGCACTACCCCCAAATCACCCACTGTCAGCACCAGACCGTCTGGGAGCGTGACCAAGGGCAGCTTGGCGATGTCCTCGCCAACATATTTCTTATTCTTACCCCGCAGCAGAATCTCACCCCCATCGCTGCGAATCGTGCCGCCGGGCAGTTCTAAATTTTCCCGACGGATGATATCGGCCACGGCTTTCAGGCTCAGGCCGTGTTTGCGAAGCGTATCTTCCGAGATTTCAACGTCGATTTCATAGTCTTTGGCGCCGATGATATTCGCTGCCGACACCGTCGGCAGCGAGAGCAAATCGTCTCGAATCCGCTCGGTCACATCACGCAGTTCAGCCTCAGAAATCTCTCGGCCGTCGGGCTGTATCGGAGCAAGCACACCCACGCGAATCGCCGGTTGACGGAGCGTGACTTGCTCGATCTTTGGATCCTCGGCCAATTCTGGAAAGCTTGGAATTCGCTCAACCTGCGAGCGGATTTCTCCCAGCACTTTCTGAACGTTCTTGACG
>Ga0209500_10000120_pt1 | contig 71998 bp, 54 predicted proteins | sample S_140212_EF_Meta_FD_187323 | JGI IMG/M metagenome (GOLD analysis project Ga0209500, IMG submission 187323) | Freshwater microbial communities from Lake Simoncouche, Canada to study carbon cycling - S_140212_EF_MetaG (SPAdes) (version 2) | ecosystem: Environmental > Aquatic > Freshwater > Lake ... | reverse complement strand
CCGGATTCATTGCCCCAGATTGCTCTCGGCACTTGGGTCGGCGGCGACCGTGACGGCCACCCGCTGGTCACGGCCGATGTCACTGCCCGTGCGCTGAATCTCTTCCGCTCCACGGCGGTCGCAATCTGCAACGAGCGCCTCGAGACCCTCGGCCAGCGCCTCTCCCTCGGCGATCACCTGCAGGAGCCGCCGGCGATATTCCTACGTCAGGTCGCCAAGCACGCCGCCGCCCATGGCGAAGCCGGCGAAGAAGCCCTCAAGCGTAATATCGGCGAGACCTGGCGCCAGTACATCAACCTGACGCGACTCCGCCTGCCCAATGCCGAAGGTGAATTGGGTCATGGTCAGCACCGTACGCCCGAAGGCGTCATCGCCGACCTACTCTTCCTGCGTGAGACCTTGGTCGAAGTCGGTGCCGGCCGCATCGCCCGCGCGGAACTCGATCCCTTGCTGCGCTTCCTGCGTACCTTCGGCTTCCATATGGCCGTCCTGGATATCCGCCAGAATAGCGCCTTCCACGATAAGGCGATTGGCCAGCTCCTTGCCGCCACCGGTCAGGATGACACGAATTACGCGCAGTGGGATGAATCCCGCCGCCTCGGTTTCCTCGACTCCGAGCTACGCTCGACCCGCCCGTTCATGCGTGAGCAGGCCAGCATCGGCACGGAGGCCGACGCGGTGGTCGCCTGCCACCGCACGCTCGTCACTCATATCGATCAGTACGGCTCCGCCGGCCTGGGTTCGCTGATCGTCAGTATGACCCGTTCGGTGTCTGACCTGCTCTCCGTCTACCTCCTGGCCCGCGAAGCTGGCCTCACCGCCGGTGGTTCGGAAGACGCCTACTGTCTCCTCCCGGTCGTCCCGCTCTTCGAGACGATCGGCGACCTTGAGCGTAGCACCGGCATCATGGACTCTTTCCTGTCGCATCCGATGACCAAGCGCACGCTACAGGCCCGTCGCGACGCCGGTATCACCGATGGCCTCACCCAGCAGGTGATGATTGGCTATTCCGACTCCAATAAGGACGGTGGCATCCTGGCCTCGCTTTGGAACCTCTACCGCGCGCAGCAGAACCTCGCCGCTGTCGGTGAGAAGCATGGCGTGCGCATCGTCTTCTTCCATGGCCGTGGCGGCACCATCTCCCGCGGCGCCGGCCCGACCCACCGCTTCATCGATGCGCTCCCGCAGGGCTCGATCCAAGGCGAGATGCGCGTGACCGAGCAGGGTGAGAGTATCACCCAGAAGTACGCTAACCACATCACCGCGGTGAACAACCTCGAATTGCTGACCGCGGGCGTGACTCAGAATACCCTCCTGCACGACGTCGCCGTCCGTAGCGAGACCGCGCAATCGAAGGTCATGGACCGCCTCGCCGAGTTCTCCCGCGAGGCCTACCAGTCTCTGATTCAGACTCCTCGCTTCATCGAGTTCTTCCGCCAGGCCACCCCAATCGATGTCATCGAAGCCAGTCGCATCGGCTCGCGTCCGTCGCGTCGTACCGGCGCCGCCTCGCTTGAGGACTTGCGTGCGATTCCTTGGGTCTTCGCTTGGAGTCAGGCACGCTTCTATCTCTCCGGCTGGTATGGTGTCGGCTCCGCGCTGGCCCGCCTCAAGGAAGAAGACCCTAAGGGCTTCGAGGTTATCCGTAAGAACTACGACGGCTGGCCGCCTCTGCGCTACATGCTCAAGAACGCCTCCACCAGTGTGCTGGCTTCCAATCGCAGCATGATGAAGCTCTACGGAGCGCTCGTGACCGATAAGAAGCTCCGCGGCCTCTTCCTGAACCGCATACTCGCCGAGCACAACCTGACCCGCAAGATGCTCGACGAACTTTCTGGCTCGAAGCTCAGCGAAGGCCGTCCGCGTCTCCGTAAGGTGATTGCTCTGCGCGAATCCGCAATCGACCTCCTGCACGAACAGCAAGTCGCGCTCCTCAAGGACTGGCGTAAGAAGGTGGCCGACGGTGACCGCAAAGAAGCCGACGCGCTCCTGCCGCAGATGCTGCTCTCGCTGAACGCCATCGCCGCCGGCCTTCAGGCTACGGGCTAATCGCTTAGATTGAGCCAAGCAGAAGGCCGGCGTCCGCAAGGAGGCCGGCCTTCTGCTTGTCTAGGGTAGTCAGGCCTCAGACGTGCTTCCAGAAATCCATCAGGAAGCGGGTGGCTAGCTGGGCGAGGAAGACAATGTTCCAGAAGATCAACTGGAGGCCGAGGGAGGGACCGAAGCCCATGCTCAGCACCTGGGCGGAGGCGCTGGTGACCAGCAGGACGACCGTGGCCGTACAGAGGGAGATGACGAGAATCTCGATAGATTTTGGGATGAAGCCCGAGAGGCTCGTGTCGGCCATGCAGATGGCGGCGAAGGTCAAGGCGACGGAGACGAGACCGGTCAGGCCGATGCCGAAGATCGTACCATCCTTGCCGAAGAAGTGTTGGGCGGCGAGGCGGCCGAGCAGCGGGATATAGACCACCACCATCGCAAGGGCGACCCAGAAGCCCATGGACCCGTAGTCCTGGCCGAGCACCTTCTCGGCGTAGTTCTCCACGGCATGCTTGATGATGGCTTCTTTAATCGGATTGGTGAAGGCGATGAGCACCTCGGAAACCTAGCCTTCTCAGGCCTCTTGTCCACGCCTAAGGCGCAGCCTTACCGCGTCCACTCCTCGCGGGCCGAGGCCCAGAGGTCGTAGTTCAGCGGGCGCTTGCCCGTCGGGACGAGGCGGAAATATCCACCCGAGGCCTTGATGATCGCGAGCCCAGCGGCGACATCCCAGAGGTTCGTGCCGGATTCGTAATAGGTATCCGCGACGCCTTCGCCGACATAGGCGAGTGCCAGTGCGGCGGACCCAATCATGCGGATCTTCTTGTAGCGACCGACCTGCTGGACGAAGAGCTGCATCGCCGGGCCGGACTTGTCGGCGGCGGCCGGGAAGCCCGTCATGATGCAGGCGTCCTTGATGTCGGAGACCCAGCCGGGCGTGATGCGGACACCGTTGAGGAAGCTGCCTTCGCCGACGACGCCGAGGTAGGTCTTCTTGCCCGTGAAGTCATGGATCACTCCGAGCACCGGTTCCTTGCCGCGCATCAGGCCGAGGGAAACGCAGGTGGAGGGCTGGCGACGGAGGTAGTTATAGGTGCCGTCGAGCGGGTCTACGACCCAGTAGAGGCTGTCTCCGTCGTAGAGAGAAGCGTCGCCCCCGAGTTCTTCGCCGATGACCGGAATGCCCGTAGCCTTAAGCATATCGCGGACGAGGTGCTCCGAATCGACGTCCGCCTGCATCTTCACGTCGTCATCGGTGGAAGCGTTCACCTTCATTTGGGCGCCCTTGGCGAGCAGGTCGCCCGCGGCGATGGCGGTGGCCAGCGCGACAGTTTTGAGGGCTTCCAGGGAGGGTGTGCTCACGTCCGCAACCTAGGCGCGGCGCCCACTCGGGGCAATCTCAGACAGCCCGCCTTCAGATTGTGATGATTTCGCGCAGGCCGAAGCGGGCGAAGTCCGTCGCGGAACGGCCTTGCAGGCCAACGGCGCGGACGGTCACGCCTTGTGTGAGAGCGTGCTGGGCGAGTTCGCGGAGGGCTTGGGCGTAGGAGCAGTCAACGAAGAGGGCGTGGCTGAAATCCAGCGTCAGGTGAAGCGTGCCGGCCTTGAGGCGGGCTTCGACGGCACGCGGTTCGGCGGCGCGGCCGAAGTGCAGATGGCCCGAGAGTGCGAGTCGCACCTCGGCATCGCCTTCCACAATGTCGATGGTTTCGGGCTCTTCCTTCTCGGGGTGGGATGATTTGCGGATGAGCAGGAAGAGGAAGGCCGCGATAACGCCGAGGCCAACGGCCCAGATGAGGTCGACGAAGACCGTGGTTAGGCAGGCGATGACCAACAGAATCATGTCCGAGCCGCCTGAACGGAAGAGCCGGGGCCAGAGAGGGAGTTCGGCCATGTACCAGCAGACGGAGAGCAGGACGCCCGCTAGGGAAGCCAGGGGGATGAGTTTTACTAACGGGGCCAGGATGAGTAGAATCGCCAAGACCGTCGCCGCATGGATCAAGCCAGAGATCGGGGACTTCGCACCGGCGCGGGCGTTGGTGCTCGTGCGGGCGATGACCCCGGTGACAGGCAGGCCCATGAAGCAGGCCGACGCGATGTTGGCGACGCCTTGGGCGGCTAGTTCGGTGTCGGAGTCGTGGCGGTCGCCTGTCATGCCATCTGCGACAACGGCGCACAGCAGGGATTCGATGCCTATCAGGAGGCTGATGCCCAAGGCCAGCGGTAGGACGTCCCACGCTTTGGCGAACCAAGTGGAGCGATCATGCAGGGAGCTGCTCCAGTCAGTCAGGCTGAAGTGAGCGCTGATCTCTTTGAACTTTGAACCAATGGTAGGAATTGAGGCATCAGGCACGCCGAAGAGCGCTACGATAACCGTTCCAAATAAGACCGCGATGAGGGCGCCGGGAATCTTGAGCGAGATTCTGCGAAGTCCAACGATGACGGCGAGTGTGCCGACGGAGACCGCGAGGCAGCCATATTCGAGATGTTTGTCTTTGCCGAAGAGGTAGGCAATCCGACCGATGAAGTCAGGTATCGCTGGGGAGGGGTCGGAGATGCCGAGGGCCGAGTCGAGCTGCGTACTTCCGATAATGAGGGCAATCCCGGTGGTGAAGCCGATGACGACCGGGTAGGGGATGTAGCCGATATATTTACCTAGACGTAGGGCGCCGAAAGCCAGGAGCATCACGCCGGCCATCAGGGTGGCGAGGGCGAGGCCGATGTAGCCGTGGGTGATGACCGCCGCGGCGCAGATGCCGACGAAGGCGCCCGCCGGCCCGGCTACCTGTACGCGAGATCCGCCGAGGAGCGAGACGACCACCCCGCCGATGATGGCGGTGAAGAGGCCTTGTTCGGGGCTGACCCCCGATGCGATGGCTAGGCCTATCGAGAGGGGGAGGGCGACCACGCCCACGAGTAGACCGGCCGCAAGGTCGGCCAAGAAGTCGGCACGTCCGTAGCCGGCTTTGAGGGAGCGGGCGAGCGCCGGCTTAAACCAAGGCGCTAGGGGCATGGCAGCACCGTGAGATGCGATTGGGTCTACTCAAGGGGAATCCTTCCAACAAGAAGCCCGACTCACGGAGTCGGGCTTCGGTAGACGATGGCGGTTAGGCTTACGGGAGCTCAGTCTTGCCCATCAGGAACTTGTCGCACTCGCGGGCAACGCCGCGGCCTTCGTTGAAGGCCCAGACGACGAGGGACTGGCCGCGACGGCAGTCTCCGGCGGCGAAGACGCCGGGGAGGTTGGTCACGTACTTCTCGTGCTCGGCCTTGACGTTGGAGCGGGCGTCGCGTTCGACGCCGAAGGCTTCGAGGAGAGGCTGTTCCGGGCCCATGAAGCCCATGGCGAGGAGGACAATCTGAGCAGGACGGACCTTCTCGGTGCCGGCGATCTGCTGAGGGCCGAAGACGCCCTTTTCGTTCTTCTTCCATTCCACTTCGACAGTGTGGACTTCCTTGAGGTTGCCCTGTTCGTCGGCGACGAACTTGGTGGCGGTGGTGAGGTAGACGCGAGGGTCGGAGCCGTACTTGGCGGCGGCTTCTTCCTGGCCGTAGTCCACCTTGTAGGTCTTCGGCCATTCCGGCCACGGGTTGTCCTTGGCGCGGGTGAGCGGGGACTTGGCCATGATCTCGAGCTGGACGACGGACTTGCAGTCGTGGCGGAGCGAGGTGCCTACGCAGTCGGTACCGGTGTCGCCGCCGCCGATGATCACGACGTCCTTGCCCTTGGCGGTGAAGGATGCGTCAGGGGACTTGCCGTCCAAGAGGTTCTTCGTGTTGGCGGCGAGGAATTCCATCGCGAGGTGCACGCCCTTGGCTTCGCGGCCGGGGAGGGGAAGGTCGCGGCCCTTGGTGGCGCCGACGGTCAGGATGACCGCGTCGAAGTCCTTGCGGAGCTGAGCGGGTGTGATGTCGACGCCGACGTTGACGCCGCACTTGAAGGTGACGCCTTCGGCTTCGAGGAGCTTGATGCGGCGGAGGACGACCTCGTTCTTATCGAGCTTCATGTTCGGGATACCGTACATGAGGAGGCCGCCCGGACGGTCGGAGCGTTCGAAGACGGTGACGTTATGGCCGGCGTAGTTGAGCTGCGCGGCGGCGGAGAGGCCGGCGGGGCCGGAACCGATGACGGCGACCTTCTTGCCGGTGCGCTTCGTCGGCGCGCGGGGGATGATCCAGCCGTTGTCCCAACCCTTGTCGACGATCGAGACTTCGATGTTCTTAATCGTGACGGCCGGCTTGTTCATGCCGAGCACGCACGATCCTTCGCACGGGGCGGGGCAGACGCGGCCGGTGAACTCCGGGAAGTTGTTGGTCTTGTGGAGACGTTCGAGCGCCTCGTTCCAGAGGCCCTTGTAGACGAGGTCGTTCCACTCGGGGATCAGGTTGTTGATCGGGCAGCCGCTGGCCATCCCGCCGATGAGCTTGCCCGTGTGGCAGAACGGCACGCCGCAATCCATGCAGCGGGCGCCCTGTTTCTGGAGCTTCTCGTCGGAGTGATGGTGGTGAATCTCTTTCCAGTCGCCAATGCGGGTGAGGGCATCGCGGTCAGGCGGGAGTTCGCGCTGGAATTCGACAAATCCGGTAGGTTTTCCCATGGTGCAGAAGGTGAGTGGTGTGGTCTAGGAGGGTGCGCTCAGCCGCCGCCGACACGGGCGAGGTCGCGGGAGTTGATTTCGAAGGCTTCATTGAGGGCAGCGTCGCCGCTGAGTCCCTTGGCCTGCGCCGTCGCGATGGCCTGGAGGACGCGTTTATAGTCCTTGGGCATCACCTTGACGAATTGAGTGTGGGCGGCGTCCCAGTTGGCGAGGAGCTTCTTCGCCTTGAGGCTGCCCGTGAGCTCAGCGTGGCGTTCGATGAGGCCACGGAGTTCCGCGGCATCGTTAGCGTCAGGCTTTTCAAGGCCGACCATCTGCTTGTTGCAGCGGGTGGCGAAGTCGCCCTTCTCGTCGAGGACGTAAGCCACGCCACCGCTCATGCCGGCGGCGAAGTTGCGGCCCGTGGCGCCGAGGACGACGACGCGTCCACCGGTCATGTATTCGCAGCCGTGGTCACCCACGCCTTCGACGACAGTGGTCGCACCCGAGTTGCGGACGCAGAAACGTTCGCCGGCCATGCCGCGGAAGAACGCCTCGCCGGAGGTCGCGCCGTAGAGGGCGACGTTACCGAGGATGATGTTGTCTTCGGCGGGGAAGGTGGCCGTGGCATCGGGGTAGACGATCACGCGACCGCCGCTGAGGCCCTTGCCGACGTAGTCGTTGGCGTCGCCTTCGAGTTCGATCGTCACGCCCGCGGGGACAAAGGCGCCGAGGGACTGGCCCGCGCTACCCTTGAACTTCAGGTGGATGGTGCCGTCCGGCAGGCCGTCGATGTGCTTCTTGGTGATCTCGTTGCCGAGGATCGTGCCGACGACGCGATGGGTGTTCTTGATCTCGCCTTCGTAGCGGACCTTCTGGCCCTTATCGATGGCGGGCTGACAGGCAGCGAGGAGGACAGAGAGGTCGAGACCCTTCTCGAGACCGTGGTCCTGCTTTTCGGTGCAGAAGCGACCCACTTCGGGGCCGGCCTTCGGCGAGTAGAGGAGTTTGGAGAGGTCAATGCCCTTAGCCTTCCAGTGGTCGACGGCGTGACGCGCTTCGAGGGCGTCGGTACGACCGACCATCTCGTTGAGCGTGCGGAAGCCGAGCTGCGCCATGATCTCGCGGACTTCCTGGGCGATGAAGCGCATGAAGTTCACGGTGTCCTCCGGACGGCCGGTGAAGTTCTTGCGGAGCTCCGGGTCCTGAGTGGCGACGCCGACCGGGCAGGTATTGAGGTGACAGACGCGCATCATGATGCAACCGAGAGTCACCAGCGGGGCCGTGGCGAAGCCGAACTCTTCGGCGCCGAGGAGGGCGGCGATGACGACGTCACGGCCGGTCTTCAGCTGGCCGTCGGTTTCGACGACGATGCGGGAGCGGAGGTTATTAAGGACGAGGGTCTGGTGGGTTTCGGCGAGGCCGAGTTCCCAGGGCAGGCCAGCGTGCTTGATGGAGGTCTGGGGCGAAGCGCCCGTGCCGCCGTCGAAGCCCGAGATGAGGACAACGTCCGCGTGCGCCTTGGCGACGCCGGTGGCGATCGTGCCCACGCCGACTTCCGAGACGAGCTTCACGCACACGCGCGCAGCGCGGTTGGCGTTCTTCAAGTCATGGATGAGTTCCGAAAGGTCCTCGATCGAGTAGATGTCGTGGTGCGGGGGAGGGGAGATGAGGCCGACGCCCGGGGTCGAGTGACGCACCTTGGCGATGGGCGGGTAGACCTTGCCGCCGGGGAGCTGGCCGCCTTCGCCGGGCTTCGCGCCCTGGGCCATCTTGATCTGGATTTCCTTGGCGTTGGTCAGGTAGCGGCTCGTGACACCGAAGCGGCCGGAAGCGACCTGCTTGATGGCGGAGTTCTTCGAGTCGCCCTGTTCGTTGGTCCAAGTGAAGCGTGCTGGGTCTTCGCCGCCTTCGCCGGTGTTGGACTTACCGCCAATGCGGTTCATCGCGACGGCGAGGGTTTCGTGGGCCTCGGTCGAGATGGACCCATAGCTCATCGCGCCCGTCTTGAAGCGTTTGAAGATGTTCTCGATGGACTCGACTTCGCTGATGTCGACCGGCGTGCGGGCCTTGAACTGGAGGAGGCCGCGCAGCGTGAAGATCTGCTGCATCTGGTCGTTCACCAGACCGGAGTAGACCTTGAAGGTGTCGTAGTTGTTCGTGCGGACAGCCTTCTGCAGCGAATGGATGACCTGCGGGCTGAAGAGGTGGCCTTCGCCTTCGTTGCGCCACTGGTAGTCTCCGCCGACCTCGAGGGTAGCAGGGGTGTCGACGCGCTCCGGGAACGCGCGGTTATGACGCTCGAGCGTTTCTTCGGCGACGGCGGCGACGTCCGCACCTTCGATGCGCGTGGCCGTTCCGGTGAAGTACTTGTCGACGACCTTCTGCTGGAGGCCGACGCATTCGAAGATCTGGGCGCCGAGGTAACTCTGGATGGTGGAGATGCCAATCTTAGAGGCGACCTTGACGATGCCCTTGGTGGCGGCCTTCACGTAGTTCTTGCAGGCCGTGTAGTGGTCGACGCCGACGAGCAGACCCTGCTTGATCATGTCGTCGAGGGTCTCGAACGCCAGGTAGGGGTTGATGCCCGCGCAACCGTAGCCGATGAGCGTGCAGAAGTGGTGCACCTCGCGCGGCTCGCCGGACTCGAGGATCAGGCCGACCTTGGTGCGCTTGCCTTCGCGAATCAGGTAGTGGTGCAGGCCGGCGACAGCGAGGAGGGGAGGGATGGCGGCGTTGTGACGGTCGACGCCGCGGTCGCTCAGGATGATAAGGTTGATGCCCGCGTCGATGTGGAGGCCGGCCTGGCGACAGACCTCGTCCATGGCCTTCTCGAGTCCCTTGGCGCCGGACTTGGCGTCGAAGAGGGTTGGGATGGTGACGGACTTGAATTGGCCGTGGGCGACGTGGCGGAGCTTGGCGAGTTCCTCGTTGGTGAGGATCGGCGACTGGAGCTCGATCAGGTGGCAGCTGGACGGGTTCGGGTCGAGCAAGTTGCGCTCCGGTCCGATCGTGGTGACGGAGGAGGTGACGATCTCTTCGCGGATACAGTCGATGGGCGGGTTGGTGACCTGCGCGAAGAGCTGTTTGAAGTAGTCGTAGAGAAGCTTCGACTTGTTGGAGAGAACGGCGAGCGGGATGTCTGTGCCCATCGAGCCCATGGCTTCGACGCCATCCTTGGCCATCGGTACGAGCAGCTTGCGCTGGTCTTCAAAGGTGTAACCGAAGGCAAGCTGACGCTGGACCGTGTTGCTGTGCGAGGACGGTGTGTCGGCTGGAGCGTCGGCGATGTCGGCGAGCTTGATGAGGTTCTTATCGAGCCACTCGCGGTAGGGCTTCTGGGAGGCGATCTTCTGCTTGATCTCCTCGTCGGCGACGATGCGGCCTTCTTCCATGTTCACGAGGAACATGCGGCCTGGCTGCAGGCGGCCCTTCGAGGCGATGTTGGCAGGATCGATCGGGAGGACTCCGGCTTCGGAGCCCATGATGACGTAGTCATCCTTGGTCACGTAGTAGCGGGAAGGGCGGAGGCCGTTGCGGTCGAGGGTGGCACCGATCATCGTGCCGTCGGTGAAGACGACAGAAGCGGGTCCGTCCCATGGTTCCATGAGGCACGAGTTGTATTCGTAGAACGCCTTCTTTTCGGCGCTCATGGATTCGTGGCCGTTCCACGGCTCCGGAATCATCATCATCATCGCCTCAGGCAGCGAGCGGCCACCCATGACGACGAGCTCAAGGACGTTGTCGAACTTGGCGGAGTCGGAACCGTTGGGGTTCACAATCGGGAGAATCTTCGGGAGCTCCTTGCCGAACAGCGGGCTGGCCAGGAGAGGCTCGCGGGCCTTCATCCAGTTGACGTTGCCGTTGAGGGTGTTGATTTCGCCGTTGTGCGCGATGTAGTGGTAAGGGTGCGCGCGTTCCCAGCTTGGGAAGGTGTTGGTCGAGAAGCGCGAGTGGACGAGCGCGAGGGCGGTGTCCATGGACTTATCGGCGAGGTCGCGGAAGTATTTACCGACCTGTTCGGGCATGAGCATACCCTTGTAGATGATGGTGCGGCAGGAGAGGGAGCTGGCGTAGTAGAACTCGTCCTTGCCCGTGGTGCGAATCTGGTGGTGAGCCTGCTTGCTCACGATGAAGAGCTTGCGTTCGAAGTCCTGGTCGGTGGCGCAATCGGCCGGGCGGCCGAGGAAGGCCTGACGGACGACGGGCTCGCTGCTGATGGCGGTCTGGCCGAGGGAGGAGTTGTCGACTGGGACGTCGCGCCAGCCGAGGATGGTGAGACCCTGAGACTTGGCGAGATCGGTGAAGGTCGCTTCGGTCGCCGCGCGGATCTTGGCGTCCGGGGAGACGTAGAGCATGCCTACGCCGTAGTGACCGGGCTTGGGGAGGTTGGCCGGACCGTTCTTCGCGAAGAATCCGTGGGGGAGTTGGAGCAGGATGCCCGCGCCGTCACCGGTGTTGACCTCACAGCCGCAAGCGCCTCGGTGGTCGAGGTTCACCAGGATGGTGAGGGCCTGCTGGATGATATCGTGCGAACGCTTGCCCTTCATCTGGCAAACGAAGCCGACGCCACAGGCGTCATGCTCAAACTGGGGGTCGTAAAGACCCTGTTTTTCGGGAAGTCCGGGATTCTTCATTTCTGGTGTGGGCAAAAGTGGTCGGATTGGCTGGCGGCTGAGCCGCCGGGTGCCTTGGCGGAGACCGCAAGACGGTTAAATCTAGTGGGCAATAATCCCCCCCTGTCAAAGGCAACTTGTAGATTGCCGGGAAGGGGACGGAGGCCGGTTTTCATGCCAAGTTCGCAGGCGGATAAAGCGTCGGACAGTTTTGGTTATTTTTGTGAGGAAAAAGCCCAAAGTGAGACAGGCGGAAGCAGGCGCAGGCTGCCGTCTGGCGGGGATCGTCCGCCTGCGTCTCCCTTGACTTTGCCGCCCGCCCGCCCGACTACCCAAGCCATGAAAGCCGACAACGACCTTTACCGACAGTTGCGCGAGTTGCCGGCCGCCCAGCTGTGGAACGTCGAGGTCCCCAAGTTCAACCAGCTCGGGCCCAAGGAGCGCAACCAACAGGTCGCCTTGGTCCGGGCCGTGGGCGTGGTCTTCACGACCTCCCGTAACCCAGAGATGAAGGCGGCGGTAAAGGCCTGGATGATCGGCCTCCTGCAGGACCCGTCCGAGAAGATTCGTCGCTATGCCACCGCCGCCATCCCGAAGCTCGGCGGCGACGAAGAGTCCGAACGCAAGCTGATCGACATCCTTAAGACGACCGACGTCGACCGTGAGAAGAAGAAGGTCGCCTCCGCCCTCGAGAAGATTGGCGGCGCGGCAACGCTCAAGGCCGTTTCAGGTTCCGGCGAGAAACTCATCGACGAACAGAAGGTCCGCGCGAGCGTGGCTCGCCAGGGTGGTCCGAGTGTTGTGCGCCTCGATGCCATTATTCCGAAGCAACCCGGGCTCCGCCTACACCTGCGCTGCCGTAAGGGCCTTGAGTCCATCGTGGCCGACGAAGTGCGCGAATACGAAGGCCGCGGCGGCAAGTTCCGCTTGGTGGAAGTCCGCGGCTGTTTCGTGGTGGTCGAGCCGAAGGATGCCTTCACGCTCGGTGAACTCTATCAGCTACGCTGTTTCGATACCGCGGCCTTCTTCTTGGCCTTCATTCGTGAGCCTGGTTCAGCTGAGGCGCTTGAGGTACTGGCGAAGGCCATCGCTTCGCCGCTTACGGAAAAGCTGATGTTGGCCGTCACGCAGGGCGCGGCCCGCTATCGCCTCAGCATGGTATCTGAGGGTAATCATGATGACGCCGTCGCCAAGGTTGCCAAGAAGGCCTTCGAGCTGAATCCGCGCGTCCTGAACGACGCCCGCGAATCCCCGTGGTCTGTCGATGTCCACTTCGACGAACGCAGCGCCTTGGTCGAACTGCGCCCGCGCATCTCGCCAAACCCTCGTCTTTATTACCGTACCGACGCCGTCAATGCCGCCTCGCACCCGCCGCTCGCGGCTTGCCTGGTGCGTGTCGCTGGCCGTCAGGATAAAGAAATCGTCTGGGATCCGTTCTGCGGTTCCGGTCTGGAGCTCATCGAATCTGCCTTGGCCGGTGGGGTCGGACAGGTAGTTGGAACGGACATCGATCCGGCCGCCATCACCATCGCCGAGGCTAATTTCAAAGCAGCCAAGCTGCCAGGCACCAAGGCCGCGTTCCACACGTCAGACTTCCGTGATATCGTGCGCATCCCGGAACTCGATCGCGGCAAGGTCTCGCTGGTCATTTCGAATCCGCCGCTCGGTCGCCGCGTCCGCGTGCCGAATATGCACGGGCTGTTCACTGACCTCTTTAAGATCGCGTCCGAAGTCCTGCGTCCGAATGGGCGTCTCGTCTTCATCAACCCGCTGCGCCTCTCGTCCGTTGATCCGACCCTGCGCCTCGAGTCGAGCCGCACTGTCGACCTCGGTGGCTACGACTGCCGACTCGAGGTGTATAGGAAGCGCTGAGCCACGATGAGGACGATTCTGCGCGCCAGCCTGTTCGTCCTCACTGTTTTTATCCTTGGGTGCGCCAAGCCCAAGCCAGAGGTCGTCCAAGCAGGGGCGCATTTGACGGCGATCCGAGCCGCCGGGCTGGTCCCCGCGCGGATTGGTCAACTTGAGGTAGGTGAGGTGCGTCGGGTTCAGCCTCAGCCTTCACGCTGGCAGCGACAGGGCCGTCCCTTCTGGTGGGCCGGACTGCGCAGTGCCGAAGGCGCGGCGGGCTATCTTGCCTGGACGGACGACGGGCGGCTCTTCGATTTCAGCGTCGAGGGGTTGCGTGAAGTGGCGTCGATTCAGGCTTTCGCCATGTCCGGAGTCCCGCCTATCCAGCAGTTCCCGATGACGGCGCCGGACGGATCGCTCGTCGCTTCCGGTTGCGTGCCCACGGCGGGTGCAAGCCTCATCGCCTTCTGGTCAGGTCGTCCCGGTACGGCGGCGTGGGCCGGGGCAGGGGAGCAGGATTTGGTCCGCCGGTTGCGGAGTCGGATGCAGATGTCTGTGATTCCGGATGATGAGGGTTATACCGACGGCAAGATGTCCCTGGCGGGAGCCTTTCCGGCGGCGCTCGCCGAAGCGATGCAGGCTGACGCCGATGCGCGCGGCGTGGTGGTTGATATAGCGATCTCGGGCTATGATCGTCAGCTTCTGAGCACCGAACTTTCTGCGGGGCGTCCGCTGCTGTTGACGTGTTTGGTTATGCTCCCACGCAAGCCGGAGCTCAGCTGGGGTCATCAGGTAGTGGCAGTCGGTCGGGCCGAAGTCGGCGGCGCTCATTTCGTCGGCATCATCGATAACTTCTTCGTCCCGCGGCTGGGTGGTACTATTCGCTGGATCGCCGAAGACCGCGTGAACCAACTGGTGCTCGTCAGGCCGCGCTCCTGAGTAACGCAGAAAGCCTGCGACCGGGTGGTCGCAGGCTGTTCTTCTCAAATGGTGGAGGTGGTGGGAGTCGAACCCACGTCTTCCTACCCTTACGTCGTAACTTCTACATGCGTAGCTTCATCATTGATCTCGATCGCGTTTGGGGATGAGCACCCGTGCGACCTATCTGTATTCTCACTTACCCCGGAGATAACAACTAGAGGAGGGGATCGCCCACGTTAACCGAGCTGATCCAGGACTGCAGGCGCGCCCTGGGGCTCGTCGCTGTACTTAGGCAGCGAGCGCGAGAACGTTGTCGTTCTCGAACGTGATGGTGTTTTTAGCAGTTATAGTGCTGCTCGTTGGATTTAAGAGGTTACGAACTACCCTCTGCATGCCGTCGCGATATCTTGGCGGGAATCGAATCCGGAACACCCCCGAAATGAGACGTCGGTCATTTGCGGGATCCGACTGAGAAGGAACGGTAATCATTGTCCACGCATCGGCCGGGAAGTCAAGGGGGGGCAGATAGCACGTTGGATGATGTAAGTCATGAAGGATGGATGATTTGGTGAGGGGGCGGTGTCATTCTTGTCCCCATGTCACCGTGCCCACTTGCCCCCTAGCCGACTTTTCTCTTTCCCCGTGCGTCGCGCTCGGAATAGTCGGCTTTGTCCATGAATATCTTCTCCGCCGACGTCGCGCTGGCCATCACCCGTCTCGGGCTGCTGATCCTGCTCGGCTGGTTCATGGCTCGGCAGGGATGGGTCGGCGCGCATGCCCGCCAGCCGCTGATGCGCATGATCATCTGGGTCTTCTTCCCAGCGATGATTTTCTCCCGGGTGAGTGGTAATCCGCTTATCGCTTCGGGTTCTCAGGCGCTGCTCTATCTCGGCGCTGGTTTCCTGATGATTGTGACTGGCTATGCCGTGGCGACGGCCATCGGGTCTCTGTTCAAGGTGCCGGCAGGCACGGCACGAAGGACCTTCGCCTTCTCGGCAGGCGTGAATAATTTCGGTTACCTCGGCATCCCGGTCACGGCGGCTTTGTTCAACAATGACGTCGTCGGTGTGTTGCTGGTGCATAATGTCGGCGTCGAAGCGGCGGTCTGGACCGTCGGTGTTGCCATGCTTTCTGGCGACTCCTTGCGCCGCGGGCTCAAAAATCTTCTGCAGCCGATGACGGTCGCGTTGTTCGTCGCTTTAGTCATTAACTTTGCGGGTTTCGGCAAGAGTACCGCCATCGTCTTTGCCAGCGATCTCTGCCATACGGTTGGGGAGTGCGCTATCCCGATCGGCACGCTGCTGACGGGCATCTACCTGCATGAGATCATCAAGGATTTCCGACTCATCTCGGACGCACCGGTCTCCTTTGGGGTGATGGCCGTCCGCTGGCTGGTGATGCCGATGCTCCTTCTCGGAGTGGCCGGCTGGCTGGTCACCGATGTCTCGCTGCGTAAGGTGATGTTGGTGCAGGCGGCGATGCCGTGTGGGATTTTCACCTTCCTGATCGTCGAGATGTTTAAGGGCGAGGTCATGGTCGGCCTACGGTGTTCGGTGATCACCATGCTTTGTTGCCCGTTGGTCACGCCGGTGTGGCTCTACCTGGGCGCCCGCTGGCTCCAATTGGCCTGACCATCCTTTACTTGTACGCGGACGAGGGTAGTCTGCCGGGGCTTTCCCGTGCGTCCTCCTCTTGTCATCTTGCTGCTCTGCCTGACGGGCTGTGCGACTTATGTCGACCGTGGTCCGCGCGTCCGAGTGGCCGTGGAGGAGGGGGATTACGAGACCGCTGCCGCAGCTGCACAGAGTTTCGCGGCGGCTGAGCCGAAGGACGCTTTGGTCTGGAATCTCGACGCGGCCTCCGCCTTGCGTGCCCAAGGGAAGCTCAAGGAGAGCGCCCGGGTGCTCGAGCAGATTGAAGCTGCTTTCCGGGCAGAGGAAGAGCGCCCAGGTTTCTCAGTGACCGACGCGACGCTCTCGGCTTTCACCAGCGGCTATGCCGAAGCCTATCGCCCGCGCCCTGCCGACCGCATCTATGCGTCGACTTATCAGGCCTTGAATCGGCTGGAACTGGGTGACGTTAATGCTGCACGTGTTTCCATGGCCCGCCTGCGTTTCGTGCAGCAAACCTATGGCTCCGGTCAGCTCTATGTGAAGCCCAAGGCACCCGAAGGAAAATATGACGTGACGAAGGCTTCGAAGGATGAGCGCACCAAGGAGGGGCTTGGCATGATTGAGGAGAACCTGGCGGGCCTGACGGCCGAAGGGGCTTACGACGATGCCTTCAGTCATTGGCTCCAAGGGATGTTCTTCTTGCGGCTTGGTCAGGATCCGTCCGACCGCGAGAAGGGCCGCAAGGAGCTGTTGGCGGCCACCCAGCTCAATGGTAGTAACGATGCTTTCCGGAGGGACCTGAAGGATGCCGAATCGCCGCCGGTCGAAGGGCAGGGGACGATTCTCTATGTCATCTCCGAGACGGGCATGTGTCCGAACTGGTATGAGCAGCGTGTCGATATCCCTCTCTTTATCGTCTCCTCTCGTGTGCCTTACGTCAGCGTGGCCTTGCCGGCGATCCGGCCCTCTGGGCTGAATTATAATCTGAAGCTCAAATTGGACGCCAAGGACGTCGCGGTGCCGCTCGCCAGTCGCCCCGACGCTCTCATCGCCAAGCATTTCGAGGCGGCTTTGCCGGGCATCAAGGCGCAGGCTTTCACGTCCACCGCCGTCAAAGCCACCGCCAGTTACTTCATTAATAAATCATCGGAAGAGGCGGCTAATCGCCAGAATTCAGGCACAGGAGCCGTGCTTTGGTCCCTGGCGACCAAGATTGGTACCGCAGTCTATACCGTGGGGACGACCAAGGCTGACCTTCGGAATTGGTCTAGCCTACCGGCGCGCTTCTCTGTGGCGCGTTTGGACGTCAAACCCGGCCAGAAGTTGACCGTCGCAGGGCACCCCGAGGCGAGTCTCACGCTCCCCGCCGGCAAGGTTCTGCTTGTAAGCCTTAAGTCCACGCAAGAAAATCACCCCATCGTCCTCCGCTGCACCCCCCTTGTCCCATGAAAAAAATCCTACCTCTCTTCGCACTTAGCCTGCTAGCTGGCTGCACCTCGATTCTCGAGACTGGCGAAAGTATCGAACGCGGCCTGACTCCGCCCGCCGCCGTCAACTACGCCACCACTAAGCCTGAAGGCGGCTTCTCGACGCAGCTGAACGATAACCGGGTCGGCAATAAGATCGAGTTGCTCGCGGCGCGTAAGTCGAAGACCGATGGTGGTTACTCTCGCGTGCAGTTCGACCTGCGCAACGGCTCCAGCCTCCGCCAGACGATTAACGTCAGCTTCGAATGGCTCGCCGCCGATGGCAGCGTGGCCGAAAGTCAGCCCAATTGGATTGTGACGCCGCTTGAACCCGGCGCCCTCACCACCGTCACCGCGATCGCCCTCCGGGCGCAGTCCGCCGAGTGTCGCCTCCGCCTCATCTCCCGCTAATTACACCTATGAACAAGCTCTCCCTCCTCGCCTGCGCGGTCTTCATCGTTGGTTGCGGCACCCCGGCCACCTATAAGGACCCCACCGGTCGCGACCTCGTCGTGAGCCTCGATAAGGTCAATATCCAGGACTTCGCCACGGCCGGCTCCCAGATGCTCCAGTCGATGATTTCCTCCCCCGCCTTCTCGAAAGGCGCGCCGGTGCTTCAGCTGGGCGCCGTCACCAATGACACCGGCGACAACTTCGACACCAGCCTACTGTTGTCGAAGATCACTGTGCCGCTCGTGAATTCCGGTCGAGTCACCCTCCTTGATAATGATGCGACGGCGAATGCCGCCCGTGCGGCTTCCGGTTCCAACGCCAACGTGCCTCACGCTGAATACGTTCTCAAGGGTAAGATCCTCGAAGACCGCTCCAATGCGGGTAGCACCCGCCAGAATTCCTTCGTCTTCCAGTTGACCCTAGTCGAGGTGAAGCGTGGCGTCGCTGTCTGGCAGGAAGAGAAGTTAGTAACTAAGCAGGGCACCAAGAACGCGATCGGGTTCTGATAAAACGCCGTCAGCATTTGACCTTCTTTCGACCTGCATCTCCCTCCGGTGATGCAGGTTGATTTTTTAATCGTCGGCCAAGGGTTGGCGGGCTCATTGCTCGCCAAGGAACTGCTGCGCCGCGGACGTAAGGTGCACGTGGTCGATGACCGCTGGAACTCTTCGTCTTCACAGGTCGCCGCGGGACTCATGACGCCGCTGACCGGGCGTCGTTTCACGCTGACCAAGGATTACCCTGAGCTTTTCGCCTCGGCGCAGGCCCGCCTGACGGTGCTTGGCGTTTTTCGTCCCAATCAGGTCTACCGCATGTTCGTCGACGAGGAGCAGCGAGGCAAAGGACTGAAGCGGACCGAGTGCAAGAGCTGTCAGCCTTTCATCGCGCGGGTGACTTCCGCGCGCGGCGAACTCGATGCGGGCCTGACGGACGAATTCGGCGGTGCCTTGATGAACGGCGCTTGGGTCGACCTCCCGAAGCTGCTTTCCGAGGTACGCGCGGAACTGGTCGCCGCGGGTAGTCTGACCGAGACTTCCTTTTCTCCCGAGGAAGTGGTTGTGTCCGCTGACGGCGTCGCCTGGCGTGAGGTCCGCGCTGGGGCCATCATCTATTGCGACGGCTACAAATCAGCGCTGCGCGGCCCGTTCAAATATCTCCCATGGCAACCGGCCAAGGGAGAAGCTCTGACGCTACGCTCCGATGTCGCCGACAAGCCCTTCATCTTGAATCGCGAAGGCTGGGCCTTGCCGCTCGGGCAGGGCGTCTGGCGCACCGGCACCAATTGGCAGTGGGATCAGCTCGATGAGGCTCCGACCGAACCCCAGAAGGAGAAGCTCATCCACCGCTTCCGCGGTTACTTTGGCCAGAATGTGCAGGTCGAGGTCACGGCGCACATCGCCGGCGTCCGCCCGTGCACCTCGGATAATCATCCCTTCATGGGCACGCACCCGCAGCAGCCGCGCACGCACCTGTTCAACGGACTTGGGCCGCGCGGGACCGTCTGGGCTCCGGCGATGGCCGACGAAATGGCTGCCTACCTTTGCGAGGGCAGGGCGTTACGGAAAGAATGTGACCTCGCGCGGTTCCCCGCGGCGTAGTCTTACTTCTTCTTCGACTTGGCGACCCTGGCGGGCTTCATCGCGGCCTTGGCGACCAGGAAGTCGACTGCGAGCAGGTAGCCTTCGAAGCCCAGTCCGGTGATCACGCCTTCGCAGGCGGAGGCCGTGACGGACTTGTGGCGGAATTCTTCGCGCTTGTAGATATTCGAGATGTGGACCTCGACAGCGTGCATGCCGCTTCCGGCGATGGAATCGCGGAGGGCGACCGAGACGTGGGTATGACCTCCCGGATTAATGACCAAGAACTTTACGCCCTTGTCGGCCCACTTCGCGATCGTGTCGATGATCTCGCCTTCGTGGTTGGACTGGAAGAAGCGGGTCTTCGCACCGGCGGCCTTCGCATGCTTCTCGATCAGCTTCTCGAGGTCGCCGAGCGTCTGGGTGCCGTAGACCTCCGGCTCGCGCTTGCCGAGTCGGTCGAGGTTAGGGCCGTTGATGACGCCGATTTCCATGAGGTAGGACTAGGGATTGGCATGGCTGGGGCAAGATGGAATCCCACCCAGTCTCCTGCCGCTAGCGCTTTGACAGGTCTCCGGGCTATGTCTCAATGAGGTGATGCTGTATTTAGCGTCGATCTGTTGCTTGCTTTTCGCGGCCGAAGTTAAGCAGCCCATGCGCTTGATTGCACCCAGCCAACAGGTGACAAAGGTCACCGTGGGTGAGACTTTCGAAGTCGCCTTGATCGGTAACCCGAGCACCGGTCGATACTGGGAACCCGTCAGGATTCCTGCCGGCTTGGAGCAGGTGGGCCAGAGCAAATACGAGGCTATACCTCACTTTGATCCATTGAAGGTGATGCCGAGCGGCCCACGTCCTGGCGCGCCTATGTTGTCTGTTTTTACTTTCCGGGCAAAGTCCGCCTCTGAAGGTGTCATTTCTTTCAGGTTGGCCCAGTCGTCAGGATTCCAGACCGCCGAAATCAAGTTCGTCGTTCAAGGGAAATAAAAAGCCCTCGGATAGTCCCGAGGGCTTTGCTTGCTGTCTATGCGCAGGCCTTACTTCAGGATCTGGCGCAGGACGTAGGGCAGGATGCCGCCGTGGCGGTAGTATTCGCCTTCGATCGCGGTATCGATGCGGGCGATGAGCGCGGCCTTGTCGACCGTGCCGTTGGCGCGGCGGATGATGAGCGTCACCGGGGTCTTCGGCTTGATCGGGCTGGAGAGGCCTTCGAGGTCGAAGGTCTCGGTGCCATCGAGGTTATACGAAGCGGCGTTCTTGCCGTCGGCGAACTCGAGGGGCAGCACGCCCATGCCGAGGAGGTTGGAACGGTGGATGCGCTCGAAGGACTGCGCCACCACGGCGCGGATGCCGAGGAGGGCGGTGCCCTTGGCGGCCCAGTCACGGGACGAGCCCATGCCGTAGTCGACGCCGCCGAAGACGATCATGCCTTCGCCGCGCTGCGCGTAGGTCTGGCAGGCGTCATAGATGGCTTCGACCTTACCGTCAGGCTGGACCTTCGTGAAGCCGCCTTCCTTGCCGTCGGCCATCGCGTTCTTCACCTGGGTGTTGGCGAAGGTGCCGCGGGTCATGATGCGGTCGTTGCCGCGGCGCGAACCGTAGGAGTTGAAGTCCTTCTTCGACACGCCGGCCGCGAGGAGGAACTTGCCGGCCGGAGTCTCTTCCTTGAAGGCGCCAGCAGGAGAGATGTGGTCGGTCGTGACGGAGTCTCCGAGGATGGCCAGCGGACGCAGCTTCGCGAGGGTCGGCACTGGGGGAGGCGTCATCGAGAAGCCCTTGAAGAACGGCGGCTCCTGGATGTACGTGGAGGATTCCTTCCAACTGAAGCGAGCGCCCGTGCCGCCCTGGACGCCCTTCCACTCCGCGGTGGCGTTGGCGAGAGAGTCGGCGGCGTACTTCGATTTGAACATCTCAGGCTTGAGGCCGCGGGCGACGTGGTCGGCCACTTCGGCTTGGGTGGGCCAGACATCCTTGAGGAAGACCGGCTTGCCGTCCTTGCCTGTGCCGAGCGGTTCGCTGTCGAGGTCGATGTCGACCCGGCCGGCGAGGGCGAAGGCGACGACGAGGGGCGGGGACATCAGGTAGTTCGAGCGGACCGCGCCGTGGACGCGGGCTTCGAAGTTGCGGTTACCCGAGAGCACGGAAGCCGTGACGAGGTCGCCCTGCTTGATGGCGCCTTCGATATCGGCGTCGAGCGGGCCGGAGTTTCCGATGCACGTCGTGCAGCCGTAGCCGACGAGGTTGAAGCCGAGCTGGTCGAGGTAGCCGGAGAGTTGGATTTCGTTGAGGTAGTCGGTGACCACGCGGGAGCCAGGGGCCAGCGAGCACTTCACGTTTGCGTTCACTGTCAGGCCCTTTTCGACGGCCTTCTTGGCGACGAGGCCGGCGGCGACCATCACGGAAGGGTTCGAGGTGTTGGTGCAGGAGGTAATTGCGGCGATTACAACCGAGGCGTGCTGGAGCGAGCGGCCCGTGGAGCCGACGGCGGCAGAAGCGTTGCGATCAGCGGCGGCCTTACCGAAACCGTTTTTGTCCTTCGGCGCGGTGAAGAGCGTGTTGAAGGAGTCCTTGATCTTCGGGAGATCGATGCGGTCCTGGGGGCGCTTCGGACCGGAGACGCACGGGACGACCGTGCTGATGTCGAGGTCGATGGTCTGCGTATAATCGATGCTGCCGGCCTTCGGGATGCCGAAGAGGCCCTGGGCCTTGTAGTACTCCTTCACCAACTCGATGTGGGACTCGTCGCGCCCCGTCTGGCGGAGGTAGTCGAGCGACTTGTCGTCGACCGGGAAGAAGCCCATCGTAGCGCCGTATTCCGGGGCCATGTTGGCAATCGTGGCGCGGTCGGCGAGCGAGAGGGCCTCGGTGCCTTCGCCGTAGAACTCGACGAACTTACCGACGACCTTGGCCTTGCGGAGGATTTCCGTGAGGCGGAGGGTAAGGTCGGTGGCGGTGACGCCTTCGCGGAGGCGGCTGGTGAGGTTGACTCCGATGACTTCGGGCGTCTGGAAATAGACCGGCTGGCCGAGCATACCGGCTTCGGCTTCGATGCCGCCCACGCCCCAGCCCACGACGCCGATGCCGTTGATCATCGTGGTGTGAGAGTCGGTGCCGACAAGGGTGTCAGGGTAGAATACGCCGTCCTTCTGGAAGACCAGCTTCGCGAGGAACTCGAGGTTGACCTGGTGGACGATGCCGATGGCGGGCGGCACGACGCCGAAGGTCTTGAACGCCTGCATGCCCCACTTGAGGAATTCGTAGCGCTCGGTGTTGCGGCCGAATTCCTGGCGTAGGTTCTCGAGGAAGGAGGAAGCGGTGCCAGCGCGGTCGACCTGCACCGAGTGGTCGACGACGAGGTCGACGGGGACGAGCGGTTCGATGACGGCGGAATCTTTACCGAGCTTCGCGACAGCTTCGCGCATGGCGGCGAGGTCGACGAGGAGCGGAACCCCGGTGAAGTCCTGCAGCACGATGCGCGCGACGACGAATGGGATCTCGGTGTCGACGGGCTTCGCTGCATTCCACGCGGCGAGCGTCTTCACGTCGTTCTCGGTGACCGCGACGCCGTCGCAATTACGCAGGACGGACTCGAGGACGAGGCGGATCGAGACAGGAAGGCGCGAGACCTTGCCGAGGCCGGACTGCTCGAGGGCGGGCACGGAGTAGATCTGCCCGGACTTGCCGCCGGCGGAGAAGGGGCGGAGGGCTTTGAAGGGGTCTTTGAGGGCCATGGTGGTGTTTGGTAGAAAAGGGTAACCTGCCGCTGACGGGCAGGCAGGTAGCCAAAAGCAAAGAAGGCGGTCGGGGCAAGCCCGACCGCCTTCAAATAAGCCTAGCTGACGATTAGGCTTCGACGGCCTTCTTGATCTTGGCGAAGTTCGGCATGGAGGCCGGGTCGCGCTTCACTTCGGAGTGGATCACGTTGCCGGCCTTATCGGCCACGAAGACGGAGCGCTTGGCCACATTGAGGAGGCCGGTCTTCTCGGGGATCACGCGGGTGTCCTTGACCTTGAAGGCCTTGAGGGCGACACGGTTGAAGTCGGAGACGAGGGTGAGGTTGATGCCGGCCTGCTTAGCCCAGGCTTCCTGCGCGAAGGGGGAGTCGACCGAGATGGCGATGACGTCGGCGCCGAGCTTCTTGTACTCGTCGAGGAGGCCAGTTACCTTGCAGAGTTCGTCGGTGCAAACACCCGTGAAGGCGAGGGGGACGAAGAGGATGACGGTCTTGCCCTTGCCAACGTTACGGCGGAGGCTGACATCGACCAGACCAGCGTCGGTCTTCTGCTTGAGGGAGATTTCAGGGAGAGGCTGGCCGAGTTTCAGGGGCATGGTTTAGGTGGGTAGGGGGTGCGACGTCGAAATTGGTCAAAAAATAGGGGCTTGCAAGGATGGAGGCAGTAAAATGCCACAAATGAGCCATTTTTAACATATAGGCCACGGTACGGTAGGGAAAAGCCCCTTGAGCCACTTATTCTGTTTCCTTGGCTAAACCTAACCGACGGAACCACTTACGCTGTTTTCTCACCAAGGCCCAGGTGTCCAAGTTAATCCGCTCGGCCAAACCGCTCATGGCCACGCGTTTCCCGCCCTCTAGCCAGTCCATCACGGCCCGATAGCCTACGGCGCGAGAGGATGTCAGTTCGGGGTCTAGATTTAGCGCCAAGAGGCGCTGAGACTCCTCGATCATCCCATCTCGGAGCATGGCCTCGGTGCGGGCGGCGATGCGGGTCTTTAATTCAGCGTCCGGTCGTTCCAGTAGTTCGAAGGTGACCGGATGCTCGGCGAAGGGGCCGCGGCGGGTCAGGAACTCATCGCGCAGGGAATCGAGGGTGCGTCCTGAGGCCAGGCGGCGTTCGAGGGCCTTGGCGACCCGGATGGGATTCTGGACGTCGAGCCAGTCGGGAAGCTTCTGGCCTTCGAGTTCGCGAAGCCGAAGGAGCAACGTAGCGAGGCCTTGATGCTGTAACCTGCGGACTTCGTCGGTGATGGCTTGCGGAATCTCAAGCTCGTCGGTCACCGGGCCGAAGAAGGCCGCCAGATAGAAGCCGCTGCCGCCCGTGACGAGGACGCGCTTGCCGCGACCGTGCGCGTCGGCGATCGCCGCGCTGGCCATGTCAACGTATTGCGAGACGGAGTATCTTTCCGAAGGTTCGACCAAATCGAGGCCGTGGTGGCGGATGCGACGCTGCTCATCGGCGGTCGGTTTGGCTGAACCGATGTCCATGCCGCGATAGACGCAGACCGAATCACACGAGATGATCTCGGCGTCATGTTGTTCGGCCCAAAGGAGCGCATTCTCAGTCTTACCGACGGCCGTCGGCCCCGTCAGGACGTGGATCGCTGGTGTCGGCGAGGTCATCAGCCTCGCTTGGCCCACTCTAGGAAGTAGGACAGCAGGATCAGAGCGACGGGCGAAGTGAGCACCATACTGTCGATCAGGTCGAGCGCGCCTCCGATACCGGGAATCGTCGCGCCGGAATCCTTGGCGCCTGCGAGTCGCTTGAAGACAGATTCGATTAGGTCAGAAGGGATGCTGAGCATGGCAATGGGCAAAGCCAGGACGGCAGCCTTCCAAGGCACCATGAAGCTAATTCCGAGACCGTCGCGTAGTAGCCAGGCGAAGAGAGCCGAAGCGCCGGCAGAGGCAACGAGGCCACCGAAGCAACCCTCCCAACTCTTGGCCGGGCTGATGGTCGGGGCGATCTTATGCTTCCCGAAGGGGACGCCGATGAGCAAGCCGCCGACGTCAGTGAACTTCGTCGCGACGAAGACCCAGACGACATAATAAAGCCCGACGGATTTCGCTGTAAGTAGATGCCCGTCCTTCATGCGCGCGATGGCGATGAGTGAGGCCAGCATGAAAGGCAGGTAGGCGAAACCGTAGAGCGTCGGAAAGCGGCGTAGGAGCGTCGGCACCTCGCCCGGGTGGCGCAGAAGCGAGAGCAGGTGGAGGCCGACGAGCAGGGCGCCTCCCGTCAGGAGGAAGTTCGCGCGCGCTTCTTCGGCGGCCAGGAAGAAGAGCGAGAAATGCAACGCAAAGCCAGCGATAATGCCCGAAATATTGGGGCGGCCGACGCCGGGGATGGCGCGGACGAGCTGGTAGAACTCATATTGCGCGGCACAGATGATCAAGGCCAGCAGTCCGAAGGAGGCCTGTTCGGCGACCGAGAAGAAACCGCCTACCCAGATGACGAGGCTAACAACGACCCACAGGCCGATGGTGCTGAGCGCGCGGTCTTTCATTTCGTTGCAGCGGCTTGAAGTTGCTCGCCGGTCAGGCCGAAGCGACGTTCTCGCTTAGCGAATTCCGCGAGGGCGAGCAGGAGTTGGGCTTTATCGAAGTCGGGCCAGAAGACCGTGGCGAAGACGATTTCGGCGTAGGCGGACTGGAGTAGGAGGAAGTTGCTGAGGCGGAATTCTCCCGAAGTACGGATGATGAGATCAGGGTCAGGCATCCCGGCGGTCTGAAGGCGGGCTTCGACGGCGGACCAATCTACCGCGGCCGGCGTGAGTTTGCCGGCGGCGACATCGACCGCGATTGCCTGGGCGGCCGCGACAATCTCCTGGCGGGCTCCGTAGTTGAGCGCGACGACGAGTGTGAAGGCGGTATTGTCCTTGCTGGACTTGATGACGTCCTCGAGCGGTCCGCGGACGAATTCGGGTAAGGCGGTGATGTCGCCAATGACGCGGAGGCGCACGTTACGTTTTTCTAGCCTGGCGAGATGGGCGCGCAGGATCCATTCGCCGAGTTTGAAGAGGCCGCTCACTTCTTCGAGCGGACGCTTCCAGTTCTCGGCGGAGAACGCGAATACCGTCAGGGTACTGACGCCGAGGTCGATGCACGAGTCGATGGTCTCGATTAGGCGTTCGGCACCACGGCGATGGCCTTCAAGTCGGGGTAGTCCTTTGGCGGCGGCCCAGCGCCCGTTGCCATCCATGATGATGCCGATGTGGCGCGGCGGCACAGGATTGACGGAGGTGATGGGCGCAGGGGGGGACACTTGGCCGGAGAATGTTCGACCCGACTCGGCCGTGGCAACCGCGAATCAACGTTCGTCAGCCGCGATCAGGACGCCGGGAAATTTGGCGTTCCGGGCGAGTTCGCAGACTTCGAGGAAACTCTGCATGGTCAGCGAAGCGTCGGCCTTGAGCAGGATGGGGCGCGAATTACCGCCGGCCGCCGCGACGCGGCGAAGCTCGATGGCCAGCCCGTCGCGGTCGACGACGCTTCCAGTGCCTGGGCTTTCGCGGGTGACCACGCGTCCGGCGACGACGTATACGCCAGCTCCACGGGCGGAAACCAGGGTCACCGTCAGGGAGGTGCGGGCCATGTCGCCGATGCTCGTCTTCGGCGTCGTGAGATTACGGGTGGCGGCAGATATGTTCGCGAGATGGTGTTTTTTTGAATCGCCGGACTGACCCTCCTCAAATTCGACGTACATCCCAGGTGCGAAGACGAATTGTCCCGAAAGGACGTAAATCAAGGCGGCGCAAACCAAGGTGAGTGCGAGCGGAATGGTATCGATGCCAGTTTCGGTACGACGGACTTTGGCGAGGACTCCGAGTGGCGTCTGCATCTTATTGCTTAGGCTTTTCTTCCGGCAGTTCGTGGCGGACGAAGGTGATAATCGAATGCGCGGCAATCTCCATCTCCGTCACGATTGAGCGGACGCGACCGACGAGGAAGTGGTGGGCCATGGCGCAAGCGGCGGCGATGACCATCGCGAAGCCCGCGGTGGCGAGCGCGGCTTGGACTTCGGGCAGTAGGCCGTTGGCGGAGGCGTACACGCTGCCGTCGCGAAGCGCGGTGGCCAGGTTGAAGCCCGAGAAGATCGCGCCCGCTAGGCCCAGCAGCGGCGCGACGCGGCCGATCGCGGCGATGGTGCCGAGGCGACGTTCGAGGACAGGGAGTTCTAAGAGGGCGGCTTCCGTGGCGGCGGCGCGCATAGCGTCCTCTCCGTTGCCCGCGCGGAGCAGGGCGGCCTTGACCACGCGTGGGACCGGCCCCGGTGATTCTTCACAAGCCGCGAGGGCCTCCAGCGGACGACCGGCCCGCAGGTTGTTGCGGACGCCTTCGATGAAGTCGGAGGAAAGCACGAGGCCGCGGTGCAGGAACATCGCGCGTTCGACGACGAAGACCAAGGTGAGGAAGGCGAGCAGCAGGAGAAGCCAGACGAAGGGGCCGGCGTCAAAAGGGAAGGAGAAGCGGCTGCTCATTGGGGCTTGGCGGAATTGGACGACGAATTGCGCAGGGTCGCAAGTTTGCTTTCCGCGGTGGACTGGCCCGGTAGGCGGGACAGGGCGGCGGGCTGCCCTTGGTTGACGTTGACGATGATTTTGTAGGCGGCGATGGCTTCGGAGCGGTCGCCTGCCTGTTCGCAAATCTCGCCCATCAGCAGGATGGAGCGGGCAAGCCAGAGGCGCCCTTCTGGAGATAGCTTAGCGGTGGTGTCGGCGGCGGTGCGGGCGGTAGCATCGCGGAGCGCACCAAGCGGGCGCAGGAGAATTTTACGTGCTTCGGCGCGGCTGGAAGCGGCCTCCAGTCCCGTCTCCGTCTTCGCCCGTTCCACGAGGGTGGTCGCCCACTTGTACCAAGCCTCGATCTTCACGTCGTCCGAATCCTTGGCCCAAGCCTCGGCGATACGTTCGTAGGCTGCGACGGTGCGGGAGACGCGCTGTCGGTCGAGCTGACCGTTGCGGTCACGTCGAAGTTGGGCCAGGCCGAACAGGGAATCAGCACGCGCCATCTCGGCCTGCGGTCGCGATGGATCGGTGGGCTTATCTCGGATGAGGCCATCGAGGACGAGCAAGGCCTTATCGAACTGGCCGAGGGAGCGGAGGATTTCGGACCGGCGCAGCGAGACGCGGAAAATCAAGGGATTAAGCGGGTAGCTTTCAGTGAATTTTTCAAGGAGCTCGACGGCATCATTCAGCTTTTTCTCACCGGAGGCGGGGGCCTGAAGTACGGCCTGTTCCGCTGCTTCATAGAGGCCGAGGGCGGCGAATTCGCCGAGGCCGGGTTCCCCTAGGAACTCTTTGGCGAGTTCTTCGAAGCGGTTCTGGGCTTCGGCGTGCCGGCCGACGGAGGCCAAGTGGCGTCCTTCGATCAGGTAGGAGGCGGCGGTGGCCGGTACCTTGCCGAATCGACGTCGGAGCGCGACGAATTCCTCGAGGCCGCGGGCTTCTCCTACGTTCAAGGAGGTCCTCGCTTTTAGCAGGGCGGCGTGACCGCGTAGCTCTGGTACGGCCTTACGAAGTTCGGCGAGCGGTTCGTCGGTAGGAAGATTGGCGAGTTGTCGGTCGATGTCTCCGGCGAGTCGGCTCGCTTCGGCGGGGTTGTTGTTGGCGATGGCGAGCAGGGCGCGCTGCCAGGTGAAGCGGAGGGAGAAGTCGATGCGCGCGCCGGTGGTCAGCGGAGTGAGGCGCGCGAGTAGGCGTTCGGCGTCAGCGGGTCGGTTAGCCTTGCGCATGTCTTCGACCAAGCTCCAGATCGCGGACCAAATCGGTTCGCGGGTGCGGCTACGGTTTGAGCGTGCGGCTTCTTCGATGACTTCGGTGGTGCGGTTCCAGGCGCTGATTTCTTCGCTGGTCTCGAGTAGACAGAGGACGCGCTGGTGGAAGGCGTCTTCGGATAGTTTCGTATCGGCCGCGTCCTTCTGGAGGGTGGCATAGGCTTTTTCCGCGAGCACGAAGTCTTTCGCCAAGAAGAGGCAGTCGGCCGCCGCGATGCGTAGTTGGGCCCGTTCTGGCTCGACGCTGCTCTCAGCGAGGTTGGTCAGGTGCGTGGCGGCGAGGCGGAATGATCCGTCGCCCCAGGCGGCGATGGCGAGCGTGCGCGTGGCTTCACGGACCAAGGGGCTGGCAGGCACATCTTTGAGTAGGTCTTCAGCGGCTTGGCGGGCCTTTTCGCGGCTGCCGGCGAACAGCATCAGCTGGGCGCGGGCGAGGTGGATGGAGTCCAGGACCTTGAGGTCTCGCGGGCAATAGTAGGAAAGCTGTCCGGGGTTTCGACGGAGGAGGAAATCGTTCACCTCGTTGGCGACCGACTTGGCATCAATGACACGTGTCGCGTCGGTTTCGGAGCGTGGGTCGGCCGCCGCAACGAGTGCCCGGAGGGCGGTGAGGCGGATGGCGACATTGGCCGGATTGCGCGCCGCATCCTTAATACGTTCCCGCCCTTCCGGTGTATCCGTCCCAAGAATCAGGCCGGCAAGTAAGTCGGCCTCCGCTTGGCGTGCCTGCGGCAGTTTGCCGGCGTCGGCCAGCGCTTGGGCGGCGCCTTTGGCGTCTTTGAGGTGGGCGAGGGCGAGGGCTAGGTTGCGTGCGTAGTCGAAAGCCAATGGGGTGCCTTTGGCCTCGGCGGCCAGTTCACGTAAAGCCGAGACGGTACGCGGCTCGATTTTACCGGCGACCACCATGGCACGATAGCCGAGGATCTCGATACGCTGCCGTTGTTCTTCGGAGACGGACGTGCGGGCGATGGCTTCTTGCGCGAGGTTGATGCTGAGGTTGTCGTTACTAGCGGCGGCCACCATCCAGCGGAGCGCATGTCCCCAGGCGATTTCGTGAGCAGGCAGAGCGGCGACGTTAAGTTCGCCGAAGTGGAGGCGGGCGCTTTCCGTATCGTTCTCGAGGAGCGCGATGAGCCCCTCGCGCAGCGTCTTACGTGGCGACTTTGGCAAAAACTTCACCGTCGCCTTAGCTTCCGCAGTGCGGGTTCGTTCGATATAGGCCGCTGAGAGGCCTAGGCCCGCCTGTTCGCGTTCCTTGTCGCCCAGTTTGGGATCCGCGAGAAGCTGTGCGTAGTAGCTGGAGGCCGTCGAAGAAAGCCCAGCGGCTAAGGCTTGCTCAGCCAACCCGAGGAGCGCCCGTTGATCTGGTTGTTGACCGGCGCTGACGGGTGCGTTGGCCGTGAGCAGGTTTGGTGGAAGGTCCTGTGACACGACTCGTCCCGGCAGCATGGCGCCGAGGGCGAGGAGGGTGGCCAGGGTGAACCGCAGCATCGCCCCGACTATGGTCTGGGCGGGCCGTCGGGCAAGAGGCGAGTGCCAGCTCAGGCCTTGTCGAGTCCGAAGGCCGTATGCACGGCGCGGACGGCGGCGTCAGCCTTAGTGGGGTCCAGCGCGACAGAGATTTTGATCTCGGAGGTCGTGATGAGCTCGCTGTTGATGCCGACGGAGGCGAGGGCCTTGAAGAGGGTGCCGGCGACGCCGGGGTGGGAGATCATGCCGACGCCCACGATGGAGAGCTTGGAGATCTCGCCAGCGGAGCGGACGGAGCCGGAGCCGAGCTTCTTGAGGGTCTGGCCGACGACGGCTTCGACGCGGGAGAACTCGGCGGTGGTCACCGAGAAGGTCAGGTTGGCTTTACCGTCCTTGCCCAGGTTCTTGATGATCATATCGACGCTGAGGCCGGCTTCGCCGAGGTCGTCGAAGATCGCGGACAGGGCCTGGGGGTTGTCTGGCAGGTCGTTGACCGTAACGCGGGTCTGCAGGCGGTCGAGGGCGACGCCGGCGATGGCCGCGTCTTCAAGGGTTTTATCAATGGCTTTCACGATGGTACCGGGTTGGTCGTTAAAGGAGGAACGGACCTCGAAGGGCACGTTGTATTTCTGGGCGAACTCGACGGAGCGCGACTGCATGACCTTCGAGCCGCTGGAGGCGAGCTCGAGCATCTCCTCGTAGGAAATCTCCGGCAGCTTGCTCGCGTTGAGCACGATGCGGGGGTCGGCGGTGTAGACGCCGTCGACGTCGGTGTAGATCTGGCAGAGGTCGGCCTTGATGGAGGCGGCGACGGCGATAGCGGTGAGGTCCGAGCCGCCGCGGCCGAGGGTTGTGACTTCGCCCTGATCGGTGCAGCCTTGGAAACCGGCGACCACGACGACCTTACCTTCGTCGAGGCGTGCGAGGAGGTCGCCTCCGGTAATGCGCGTAATGCGGGCGCGGGTATGGATGTCGTCCGTGAAGATGCCGGCCTGGGCGCCCGTGCGGGAGACGGCTGGGACGCCGATGGCGTGGAGGGCCATGACGGTGAGGGCGATGGTCTCCTGTTCGCCGACGGCCATGAGGACGTCCATCTCGCGTTCGTCCGGCAGTTTCGAGAGGGCCTTGGCGCGGGCGATGAGGTCGTTGGTCACGCCGCTGCGGGCAGAGACGACTACGACGATGCGGTTACCCTTGGACCACTGTTCCTTGATCTTGGCCGCGATGTTCTGGATGCGGTCGACAGTGCCGACGGACGTGCCGCCGTATTTTTGGACGATGAGGGCCACCGGGGAATCAGGATTCGGGAGAGAAGATGCGGAGCACGACTGGCTCCTCGAGCACCGTCTTGAGGCGGCGTAATTCTGTCAAGACCGCGGACATCTTGCGTTCGCTGACTGGGTAGGTCGAAAGCGTGACCGTGCCGCGGCCCTGGTTCGGATGTTCGTACTGGATCACGCGGGCGATGGATACCTTGTGCTTGGAAAAGATGCGGTAGATACCTTCGGACACGCCGGCCTTATCGAGCAGTGAGAGGCGCAGGTAGAAGGGTGAGACAATCTCGTCGATTGAGGCCATGCGCAGGGCGCGGCCGGCCTTTTCGCGCGCGGCGAGCGCTTCGGGGGAGAGGGCCTGCGGGATCGCACCGGTGAGGGCCGCAATGGCGTCGACGATGTCTCCGATGACGGCGGAAGCGGTGGCGTCGCCGCCGGCGCCTCGGCCGGTGAGCGTGGTGGCGCCGACGACGTCGCCGCGTAGGGTGATGCCGTTGTTGACGCCGGAGACGCGCGCGAGGATGTCGCGGTTAGGGACGAGGGAAGGGTAGACGCCGACGGTCATCCAGTTGGCTTTGAAGTCGCGGCGGATGACGGCGAGGTGCTTGAGCGCGAAGCCGAAGCGGCGGGCAAAGTCGATATCGGCCGGTCCGATCTTACGGATACCTTCGACAAGCGTGCGGGCGGGCGGCGCCCACTTGCCGTGCGCGAGCCAGGCGAGAATCGAAGCCTTGTGGAAGGCGTCGATGCCGTCCACGTCGAGGGTGGGATCGGCTTCAGCGTAACCGAGTTCCTGGGCTTCCTTAAGCGCGTCAGGGAACGAAAGGCCGTCTTCGCCCATGCGGGTGAGGATGTGGTTACACGTGCCGTTGAGGATGCCGACGATGAGCTCGAAGCGGTTGGCGACGAGGCCTTCACGGATGGCCTTGATGATCGGGATACCGCCGGCGACGCTGGCTTCAAAGAGGAACTGGCCGCCATGTTTGCGGACGGCTTGGAAAATCTCCGGTCCATGCTCGCACAGTAGGGCCTTGTTGGCGGAGACGACGACCTTACCGAGGCGCAGCGCACGCAGGGTGAGTTCGCGGGCCTTGGTGGTACCGCCGATAAGTTCGCAGACCACGTGGACCTTCGGGTCGTCGATGATCTCGTTGACGTTAGTGGTCAGCTTGGAGGCCGAGATCTTGACGGCGCGCTTCTTCTTTAGGTCCCGGACGGAGGCCTTGCGGAGGTCAAGCTTCACGCCGAGGCGCGATTCGAGGTCGGCCTGCTTTTCGTGCAGGTGCTTCCAGACGCCTTGGCCGACGGTGCCGAAGCCGAGGATGCCGATGCCGATGGTGCGAGGGGCGGTCATGGAGGAAAAGTTAGGCTTTCTTAACGAAGCGGTTCTCGGTGCCATTGAGCAGGCGTCCGATGTTGGAACGGTGCGTCCAGATGTTGAAAGCGGCGATGGCTGCAGCGAACCAGAACTGGGGCTGGTCGTACTTCAGGAAGAAGCAGCTTACGGGCAGGGAGACGCCGAGGAGGATCGAGGCCAGCGAGACGTAGCGTGAGAGCAGGAAGACGATGCCCCAGAGGGTCGCACCGATGAGGATTGGAATGGGTAGGAGTAACAGTAGGCCGCCTATGGTGGAGGCCACGCCCTTGCCGCCTTTGAACTTCAGGAAGCACGAGAAGCAGTGGCCAAGGAGCGTACCCACTAAGCCGGCCACGCCATGGATAAAAACATCACCTTGAATAACCAGAGTGATGCTCTGTGTCGCGATGACATAACCTACGAGGGTCGGCAGGCCGGCACCGACGAAGCCCTTGAGTACATCCAGGGCGAAGACGAGGTTGCCGGGTCCCTTGCCGAGTACGCGTTTGACGTTCGTCGCGCCGGGGTTTCCAGAGCCTTCCTTCAGGATGTCGACGCCATGCTTCTTCGCCACGAGCACGGCGAAGTTCACGGAACCGATGAGGTAGCCGAGCAGGGCGAAGATTCCGATGGCCGCGAACATCGCTTACGCTTCGATCAGCTTGGCGCTGACGATCGCAGGATTGCGCAGGATTTCGGCGAGGGCGGCGGCGCCGGGAGCCGTGTCGAGCTGGTAGACGGCGAGGGCGTTGGAGCCACCGCTACGGCTGAGGGCCATGTTGGCGATGTTCACGCGTTCCTTGGCGAGCAGGGTGCCGAGGGCGCCGATGATGCCGGGCTGGTCTTGGTTCTCGATGAGCAGCAGCTTACCTTCGGGGATGAACTCGAGGGTGCGTCCGTTGATAGAGACAATGCGAGGGGACTGAGCCTTGCCGATGACCGTGCCGGCGACGGAGACGGACTTACCGCCTGCGAGCACAGCCTCGACGAGAATGAGTTCCTTGTAATCAGCTTCGGCGGAAGAGCGGACAGTCTGGACCTCGACGCCGAGGGACTTGAGTTTACCGGGGGCGTTGACGTCCGTGACGCCTTCAACGATGCCGCGCAGGTAGCCGCGCTGGATGGCCCGGGCGATGGCGTTGGCTCCCTGGTCGGAGCCAGTACCGAAGGTGGTTAGGCGGAGGGATTCGATACGGCCGGGGGCGGCGAGCTGACGGGCGATAGCGCCGAGCTTCTGCGCGAGGGAGAGGAACGGCTTGATTGCGGCGAGCGTCTGGGAATCGACGGAAGGCAGGTTGACCGCGTTGGCGGGCGAGCCGCCGCCGAGGACGGTGATGGCGGCTTCGGCGACTTCGACGCCGACGTTTTCCTGAGCTTCGGCCGTAGAGGCGCCGAGGTGAGGAGAGAGGTGGGCCTTTGGAAGGGAGCGGAGCGGGTGGTCCTTGGCGAGGGGTTCTTCGACGAACACGTCAAAGCCGCAGCCGCCGCACTTACCGGACTTCAGGGCTTCGGTGAGAGCGGCCTCGTCGACGATACCGCCACGGGCGCAATTCACGATCTTCACACCTTTCTTCATCTTGGCGAAAGCGGCTTCGTCGACCATGCCCTCGGTCGCACCCTGCTTGCCCTTCTCGATGAGGGGCATGTGGACGGTAATGTAGTCGGAGAGGGCGAAGACTTCGTCGAGGGTCGCGATGGAGACGCCAAGGGCCTTGGCGCGGGACTCAGTGAGGTACGGATCGTAGGCGAGGACCTTCATGCCGAAGGCGAGGGCGCGCTTCGAGACTTCGGCGCCAATGCGACCGAGGCCGAGTACCCCGAGGGTCTTACCGAAGAGTTCGGAGCCTGAGAGGCTCTTACGGTCCCACTTGCCTTCGCGCATGGACTGGACGGCTTCTGGCACCGGGCGGGCGAGGGAGAGGAGGTGGGTGAAAGTGAGCTCAGCGGTCGCGACGGTATTGCCCGAGGGCGTGTTCATAACGATGACACCGCGTTCGGTGGCGGCCTCGACGTCGATGTTGTCGACGCCCACGCCGGCGCGGCCGACGCAGACGAGGCGCTGGGCGGCAGCGAGGACTTCGCGGGTGATCTGGGTCTCGGAGCGTACGAGGATGGCGTCCACGTCCACGACGAGGCTCAGGATCTGTTCGGGGGTGGAGCCGTAGGCTTCGACAACCTCATAGCCGGGCTGGGCTTTGAGGAGGGCGACTCCGGTGGGCGAGATTTTGTCGGCGACGAGTACCTTGGGCATGGCGATGGGGTGTAAAAGTTTGCGGTGAGTCATAAATGCCCGCCCAAGGTAAAGGCAAGCACCTACCCCCGTCTGGCTGTCATAGCGGGCCTAGAGCCGGCGATGGGCATAATCCGCCAATTCGTAACAATCCGGGCTCATTTCTTCCAGAAAGCGGCAGGGATCCAGCGGGCGGTAGCCTTCGCCCGAGACGGCGAAGCGGGGGGCGAAAAGGAACAGCAGGTTCTCGGCCCGGGTGCAGGCGACATAAAACAACCGGCGTTCTTCCTCGACGTCGCCTTCGTCGATGGCGCGGGTTAGCGGCAGGAGGCCGTCGGCCACGCCCAGGAGGAAGACGATCGGGAATTCGAGGCCCTTGGACTGGTGGATCGTCGTGAGGCGGAGCATGTCTTCCTCGGGCTCGGCTTTCTTGTCGGAGGATTCACCGTTGAGGAGCGCCACCTGGGCGACGAGGTCGCCGACGTCGTCGAACTTCGAGGCGAAACCAATCAGGCCTTGGAGGTCCTGTTCGCGATCCTTCCAGTCGGGGAAGATCGTCTTGATGAAGCCACCGTACCAGCCCTCGATGCAGACGCGGACGGTCTCGGCCGGCGTCCGGGAGACCTTGATTGAATTCGCGTCGGAAGCGGCGACGAAAAGGTCGGGCGCTGGTCCGGCGGGGCCAGGCTTGGCCTTCGCGGCCTCGAGGCCTTCCAGCATGTCTTCGAGCGTGATCGTGAGATCGTTAAAGTCGTCCTTGGCGGATTCGGGTACGCGCTTGAGTACGGTGTCAGCTCGTAGCGCGCGGACCATGCCGCGGCCTTGGGCTTGCTCGGCCTCGCGGGCGGCCTTGCTAATCTTTTCGGCGGCGACGGGGCCGACCTTCGGGAGCAGGCAGAGCAGGCGGGAGAGTGCGACCTGATCCAGTGGGTTGTGGACGAAGCGCAGGTGTGCGAGGATGTCCTTCACGTGCGCGAGGTCGAAGAACTTGTGGCCACTGGTGATGACGAACGGCACGCCCGTCGCGTTGAGTTCCATCTGCAGGTCTAGGGACTGGTAGTGCGCACGGTAAAGCACATGGATGTCCTTCAGGGCATGGCCTTCGTGGTGCAGCTGCATGATCTTGCGGACCACGAGTTTGGCCTGTTGCGAGGTATCACCGACGGTGAAGACGGTGGGCTGGGGGCCACGCTGGCGGACGGCCTTGAGGCGGCGGTCGAAGCCTTCGATGCGTGGACGGTGGCTGAGGATCTCGTTAGCGAAGGCGAGGATCTCGGGCGTCGAACGGTAGTTCGTGTCGATCGTGTGGATCAGCGTACCGGGGTGGCGGTTAGGGAAGGCGACGATATTCTCCCAGTCTGCGCCGCGCCAGGTGTAGATGCACTGCGCGTCGTCGCCGACAGCCATGATCTGATGCTCGCTGGCCAGCAGGTCGATGATGCGGCTCTGCAGGCGGTTGGTATCCTGAAACTCATCGACGAGGATATGTTGGAAGCGCTGGCGGTAGTGGGCGAGCGCGGCCGGATCGTTCTCGAGGACGTGAAGCCAGAGGCTCAGCAAGTCGTCGAAGTCGCAGAGGTTGCGCTCTTTTTTGGCGGCCTCGTAGTTCGTGCAGAACTGCATCAGCTTCTCCGGGCCACCCTTCATCCAGTCGAGTCGCTCGGCCAGGACATCCTGCAACGGGCGCAGCGTATTGCGGGCATGCGAGTAGGCATCGAGGATCACGGAGGCCTTGGGGTTCGTCTTGTCTTTGATGAACGCCCCGTCGATTGATTTCGCGATTTCGGAGAACAGCTGCTCAGACTCTTTCTGATCGAGAATGGTGAAGTCCGGCGAACGGGAGGCCACGGCGGCATTACGGCGCAGGATACGCTGACCGATTGAGTGGAAGGTGCCGCCCCAGAACTGGCCGCGCGGGACGCCCGTGAGGTCCTCGACGCGTTCCAGCATCTCCTTGGCGGATTTATTCGTAAACGTCAGCAGCAGGATATCCCATGGCTTGGCCCCCTGATGTAGGAGCCAGGCGACGCGGTAGGTGAGGGTGCGGGTCTTGCCGGAGCCGGCGCCGGCCAGCACGAGCGCGGGTCCGCGTGGCGAGGTTACCGCGGCGTACTGCTCGTCATTGAGCTCGCCGCGGAAGTCGACGGGAGGCAGGCCTTCCACGGCTTAGCGGGCGGGTCGCTGGCGGCGATCCATCAGGCTGAACTTCGCGACCTGTTCGTCGGCGCGGTAAGAAGAGCGGACCAGGGGGCCAGACTCGACGTGCTTGACGCCGGCGGCGAGTGCGAAGGTCTTCCACTCGGCGAATTCCTCGGGCGTTACCCAGCGGTCAATCGGCGCGTGTTCCTTGCTCGGGGAGAGATACTGGCCGATGGTCAGGATATCGACGTCGGCTGCGGCGATGTCGCGGATAAGTTGGGCGACTTCTTCCTTCTGTTCGCCGATGCCGAGCATGATGCCGGTCTTCGTAATGAAGTCGCGGGACTTGGCGTGTTTGAGCACCCAGAAGGAACGGTCGTAGCGGGCCGTCTTGCGGATCGGGCGCTGGAGGCGTTCGACCGTCTCCAGGTTGTGATTGAGGATGTCCGGACGCGCGTCGAGGAGTGCGTCGAGGTGCACCTGCTCGCCGCGGAAGTCGGCCGGCAGGACCTCGATGGTCGTGTTCGGGCAACGGTGGCGGGTGGCACGGACGGTCGCGGCCCAGACGGAAGCGCCGCCATCCTTAAGGTCGTCGCGGGCAACGGAGGTAATGACCACGTGCTTGAGGTTCATCAGCGCAATGGACTCAGCCACGCGGGCGGGTTCGCCAAGGTCGAGTTCGCTGGGCCGTCCAGAAAGCACTGCGCAGAAGGTGCAGGACCGTGTGCAGACGTTGCCGAGGATCATTACCGTCGCGCTACCGCGGGACCAGCATTCGCCCATGTTGGGGCACTGTGCGGACTGGCAGACCGTGTGCAGCTTATGCTCGTCGACGTTCTTCTTGGTCTCCAGGAACTCGGGGCCGCTGGGGAGCTTGGCACGGAGCCAGTCGGGTTTGCGGGCGGACTCGAGCATGGAGGCAGGCAACATTGCCGTCTGGGGGCGGATTTCAACCTAACAAAGAAGAAGGGGTGCTCTCCTCCCGGAAAGCACCCCTTTTGCTATGAGTTTAAGCGAGGACTTAGAACGACTTCTTCACGGTGAAGGCCGTGACGGAGTTGCCCTTCTCGATGTCGGTGTAGGACACGGAGGTGTCGAGGCCGAGGATCGGGTAGTTGAGGGCGATACCGTAGTCGCTCTTCTTGGAGGCGCGGTCGTCACCGTAGTGGAGGCCGATGTTCAGGCCCTTGACGGCAGCGACGTCGTAGCTGTAGTTGCCTTCGTAGTAGTAGTCGTTGGCAGCGCCGCTGACGCCCTTGGAGACCTTGAGGGTCACGCCGGCGTAGGTGGCAGCAACGTTGGCTTCGGAGAAGTTAGCGAAACCGACGGCGGTGGAGGAGTAGTTGTAGTGGATGTAGCCGACGGAGAGGTCGACAGAACCGACCTTGAAGCCGTAGTTGGCGTAGAGGTCGACTTCGTTACCAGCGGAGAGGCTGGAGGCCCAGACGCCGGCGGTGAGGCCGCTGATCGGGGTCTTGGACAGGTCGAAGCCGCCCTGGATGGCGGTGTGACCAGCGCTCTGGCTGACGCCACGCCAGACGTAGTCGCTGGTGATAGCGACGTTGCCAGTGACGGTGAACGCCGAGGCAGCGGCGGGCGCCGACTGAGCAAAGCTCGCGGCAGCGGTGAGGGTGAGGAGGGTGATGGAGGTGTGCTTCATTGCGCTGTTCGAAGTGTTCAAAGTTTGGCAAAATGCCATATTTTTCTCTGATTGTGACGAAATTGGCGAATAAACCCCAATGTTTGTATAAAAAGAAGCCGAGTTTGCCTTAAATTAAGCGTTAAATCGCTGCGCTTAATCGAGGTAGCACTCCAGGTGGGCTTCGGCGGATTTAGCCCAACTGAACTCTGACCCCATCGCATTCTTCTGAAGCGCTTTGTAGGCCGTAGGTTGCTGATAAAGCGCCAGCGCCCGGTGGAGTGCCCATTCGATACCTCCTTGATCGGCGTGCTCGAAAATGATCCCGGTACCTTTCTTTTTCCCATCCCAGCCGGTGACGGTGTCGGCCAGTCCGCCCGTGGCGCGCACGATCGGGAGGGTGCCGTAGGCCATGGAGTACATCTGATTCAAGCCGCAGGGCTCGAAGCGGCTGGGCATGAGGAAGAAATCGCTCCCCGCTTCGATCCGGTGCGAAAGGCCGTTGTCGTAGCCGATGCGCACCGCGCAAAGCGAGGGGAAGTCGGCGGCGAGGCGTTTAAATTCGTTCTCTAGCCAGGCGTCGCCGCTGCCGAGCAACACGAACTGGAGTTTTCCTTCGCGGAGGAACTTAGGCAGCACGCTGACGGCGAGATCCAAGCCCTTCTGGTCCCAGAGTCGGGAGACGACGCCAATAAGTGGTACGTCAGCCGCCGGCGCGAGGCCTAGTTCGCGGAGGAGGGCGGTTTTACATGCGGCCTTGCCGGCTGGTTTCTTGGCGGAGAAGGGCGCTTCGATGTGCTTATCTTCTTCCGGGTTCCACTCGTCACGGTCGACTCCGTTGAGGATGCCACGCAAGGCGCTGGCACGGCGGCGCACGACGTCGTCGAGGCCGTAGCCGAAGGCGGGCGTGAGGATCTCTTTCGCGTAAGTTGGGCTAACCGTGATGACTTTCGTGGCATGCAGGATGCCGCCTTTGAGGAAGTTGATGCCACCAAGGCATTCGAGCTCCTGTGGGCTCCAGAGGAAGGCGGGCAGGCCGAGGTAAGTCATGATGCGCTTAGGGTAGAGCCCTTGGTGCTGCAGGTTGTGGATCGAGATGACGGTCTTGGCTCCGCCGAGCGCAGTCTGCTTGAGCGTGGTGTTGAGCAAGACCGGCACGAGGCCGGCGGTCCAGTCGTGGCAATGGATGATGTCGGGAATCCAGCTGGTGGTCAGGCAGGCGTCGAGTCCGGCCCGGCCATAGAAGGCGGCCCGTTCACCGGCATCATCGCGTGCCGGATAGATTTCCCGGGCGCCGTAGAAGTCTTCATGTTCGACGAACCAGGCTTCGAAGTGCGGCGAGACCTGCTGCGTCCGAATGCGGCAGCCGGCTTTACGGGCATCGCCGTTGACGCCGACCTTGAGCGATTCGATGAGTGTGCCCATCTTCTCACGGCCGGGGACGGAGCCGTAGAGTGGCGTGACGGCGCGCACTTCATGTCCCGCTGCGGCCAAGGCCTTGCCCAGTGCCACGGTGGCATCGCCGAGTCCGCCGGCTTTGGACCAGGGCGCCAGCTCGGGGGTCACGAAAAGGATTCTCATGCGGAAGGATGGAGATCGCGGCGCCGTCCGATTCGGTTGAGCAACGGGACGAAGGCCACAAGGAGGATCAAGGCGGCGATCATGGCGACATTGCCAGCCAAATCATGAATGGAGCCGAGCTGCGAGAAGCCGGGCTGGCCGTGCTCGAGGCCGGCGAGGTCGCGATCGAGCGACTTCGACCCATGGTGCAGCGCGTGGAAGGTGAGGAAGATGTTGCGGCCGATGTTGAGCAGGATGGCCGTGACTCCTGCGAGTCCGATCATGGCGATGCGACGGAAGAGCGTGCCCGGGAAGCCGCCTTCGAGGAAGACCGCTCCGAGGAAGGCGCCGGCGAACACGCAGGCCGAGAGGGAGCGGATGCCGGAACAAGCCTCCGCCACGCCAACGGCGTCGCCGTTGGGAAAGACGATGGTATTGCCGTTCACGCGGATAGCATGGCCATTCGCGCGGAGCACGCCCGAGACGAACTCAGTTACGTTCGTGAGCAGCTCTCCTTTGATCTGATTATCGACGAGGTAAAGGAAAGGTCCGGAGATCAGCCAGACACCAGCCGGGAAGAGGAGGAGTCCGACGGCCCGCCAGCGCGTGGGCGACGTCGCCCCGGCATCCTGCGGTCCGCGTACCGAGACGAACGCGAAGGAGAGAGTCGCTCCCGTCAGGCCGAAAGAGATGGCGAGCGTCGGCCCGATACCGGTGCCAAAGATAGCGCGGGCGGCGGCGCCAAAGCCAAACAAGGCCAGCGAGGCGAACGCCAGCAGTTGGGCGAGCACTATCACTCCCTTAGGGGTTGGAGCCGCGACGTCGGCGCGTTGCCCCGTCAGCACGGCACACAAATCTTCCCAGCGGTCCCAGAGCACATAGGCGGAGAAGAACGGTACGAGGTAGCCGAAGGTATAGTCATCCTTGGTGCTCCAGATGGCCCACTGGTCCCAGGTCGCAAAAGCGGCCATACCGATGAGCAGCAGGCCAAGGCCGCGCGTCGTTCCGTCGAGTTTCGACTGGGTGACCGCGGACATCAGAACCGGGGTACCGCAGCCAGCAGCGTCTTCGTGTACGCCTGCTGCGGATTGCCGAGGATCTCGGCCGGCGTGCCTTGTTCGACGATTCGACCTTGGGACATCACGAGGATGTGGTCGCTGACATGTTCGACGACGGCGAGGTCGTGGGCGACGAAGAGATAGGTGAGGCCGAACTGTTCCTGAAGGTCCTGGAGCAGGTTGACCACCTCGGCCTGGACGGAGACGTCGAGGGCGGAGACCGGTTCGTCACAGATGATGAGCTCGGGTTGCACGGCGAGGGCGCGGGCGATCCCAATGCGCTGGCGTTGGCCGCCGGAGAATTCGTGCGGGTGACGGCGGAGGTGTTCGGCGGGCAGTTGGACGCTGCGGAGGAGTTCGGCGCAGCGCGCTTCGCGGTCGGCGCGGGTCATCTGCGGGAAGTGGATCTCCAGAGGTTCTGAGAGGATACTCAAGATGTCGGCCCGCGGGTTGAGCGAGTTATATGGGTCCTGGAAGATCATCTGAATCTTCTTACGCCAAGGCAGGAAGGCCGCGTTGGAAAGCATGCCGATGTCTTTGCCTTGGTAGAGGATCTTGCCAGCAGTGAGCGGCGCGAGCTTGACGATGGCGCGTCCTGTCGTGGTCTTGCCCGAGCCGGATTCGCCGACGAGGCCGACCGTCTTGCCTTTCGGCACAACGAAGGAGATGTCGTCTACCGCTTTCTTAGGTGCGGCTTTCTGGAAGAACCAGTTGGCACGGCCGGGGTAGTGGACGGAGAGACCGCTGACTTCGAGGAGGTTATCGCTCATCGGGTGACTTTGAGTTCGTCGGACAGGGTGGTGAGGCGGCGGCGGCGCTGGCCGAGACGCGGGATGCAGGCGATGAGCGCCTTGGTGTAAGGATGTGACTGCGTGCGCATGATCTGTTCGACCGGGCCGGACTCGACGATGCGACCTTTCCACATCACGGCCACCTTGTCGGCGAAGTTCGCAATGATACCGAAATTATGGGTGATGAGGACGATGCTCATACCACGCTCGCGACGAAGGCGGGCGAGCAGGTCCATGATCTCCTTCTGGATGGTCACGTCGAGCGCGGTGGTCGGCTCGTCGGCCACGAGGATCTTCGGGTTGCAGGCTAAGGCCATGGCGATCATCGCGCGCTGCTGCATACCCCCCGAGAGTTCGTGCGGGTATTGGTTGGCGACCCGTTCCGGGTCGTTAATGTGGACCTCGGCAAGGGAGCGAATGACCTCGGACTTGACGTCCTTGATATCTGGCCGATGCAGTGCGACGGCTTCGCCAATCTGGAAACCGATGGTATAGACCGGATTGAGGGAAGTGCCGGGTTCTTGAAAGATGTAGGCGATTGAGCCGCCGCGGACCTTGGCCAGTTTCTCCTCGGGGAGGCCGAGGAGTTCGACTCCGGCCAGCTTGACCGAGCCCGAAAGGGAGCAGGACGGTTCCGGCGGCAGAAGGCGGGTGAGGGCTAGGGCTGAGACGGACTTACCTGAGCCGGATTCGCCGACGACGGCGAGGACTTCGCCGGCGGCGAGTTCGTAGCTCACGCCTTGGGCGGCGACGGTCGCACGGTCACCGTTGCGGAAGGTGACGCTGAGGTCCTGTACTTTCAGGAGAGGCTCGGCGGACATGGGTTGCAACATAGGTTGGGCAAGGCGGCAGGGGAAGGAAGAACGACTGTCATTCGGTCCGCCAGCGGTCCTCGATGACGGTCTTGGGCGCCCCGCGGACCTTGCCGTCGCGGAAATCCTTGAGGTCGACCTCGCGTTGTTGGGGGTCGAGCCAGAAGAGGCCGTACTGGCCTGGGTCTTCGGCGGAGCGTACATCGAAACCGGCAGGGAATTTCACCCAGTCCCAGTGGGCTATGCGATAGCCGGGCACTTTGAAGCCCGGGATGAAGTCGGCGAGGTCATGGATGCGGCGCTGCATCGCATAGGACAGCTTGATCATCTCGTCTTCTTCGGTGGCCGCGCGGAAACGGTCGATCAGCTTCGACAGCGCCGGGTCGTCGATACCAGTGATGTTATTGGTCTGCCGCTTCGGCACCTTGCGTCCATCCGCGAGGGTTTCGACGGCGTTGTCCGTGTGGTGCGATTCCCAGAGTGCTGGCAAGCGGCCGGAGACAGACCAGGCCCAGAAGACGATATCATGGTTCTTCTCCATGACCTTACGGTACATCGTGGTGTGCTCGAGTGTCTCAGGTCGGTACTCGACGCCACAGCGGCGGGCGGATTCGACGAGGGTGGCGAGGTATTTGCGGCGGTCCGAGGTGTCGAAGGTCAGGCGGAAGGAGAGCCTTTCCCCGGATGCGTTCATTAGGATGCCATCTGCGCCGGTCAGAGTGAAGCCGGCCTTGGCGAAGGCGGCGCGGGCGAGTTCAGGTGAATAGCGGCGGGGGCGGATGGCCGGGTCGGTGAACTTGCCAAGGCCTTCGCTGAACTGGTTGAGGCGTGCGTAGTCGCCCCGGTAGAAACCGTCGATGACGCGTTGGAAGTCGGTAGCATGCTGTAGGCCGACGCGCACGTCGACGTCAGACAGCAAGGGCTTCTGGGTATTGAGGTAGAGCCCGTAAGGCGGGCGGGGGATGTCGTTGAAGAACTGGGCCTTGGTAAGGTAGCCGTTCAGGTAAGCCTTCTTCTCGTTGGTGCCGTACCAGTAGCGTGGCATCATGATCGGCATGAAGTCGATCTCGCCGCTGAGCATCGAGGCGTAGGCGCTGTCGAGTTCGCGGATCACGCCGTATTCGATGGCGTCGGGGTTGTAGCGGTGACGGAAGAACTTGCGGTGGTCGCCCCACCAGTCCTTGACGCGGGTGAGCGTCACAGATTTCTCGCGCTGGAAGCCGGTTGGGCCGACGTAGTAAGGGCCGGACGTAGGCTGGAAGCGGTCGTTGTAAAGTTTCTCGTAGTTGGGGCCGAAGTCCTTGAAGAAGTCGCGCGGGAGCGGGCGTAGTTCGCCGAGCTGTTCGAGCTGGTATGGCCGCTTACGGGGCGCCGTGATTGCGATTGTGTGGGCGTCGTAGCGCGTGATGCCTCCCCATTCGCGCGTGTAGTAATCGGCATACCAGTCTGCCTTGGCCCAAGGCGAGCGATAGAAGTAAAAAGCGTAGAAGTAGTCGTCGGCAGTGATCGGCTGGCCGTCGGTGAACTTTGCGTCTGGATCGAGTCGGAAATAGGCCGTCATCCCGTCGGCCGACATCGCCCAGCTCGTTGCCAGGGCCGGGATGGGTTCATCGGTGTTCGGGTGCGAGGAGAGCAGGCCGAAGTCGTTGTTGTCGTAGAGTTCGCCGCGGAAGCCATTATTCGCGTTGGGGCCGACACGCCGGAGCGTCGGCGGGGTCGACGGGGTGAACTGTCGTAACGTGCCGCCGCGAATCGCGCGAGGATCAGCGAACTCCTTCTGGGCCGCGCCTTCGTGCCAGACGAGTTCCTTGGGAAGGTCAGCTGGGCTGGCGTAGCGGAAGAAATCCTTATGCTCGGCGTAATAGGCCGCGGCCTTAGGGTCTTCGAAAGTGGCGGCCTGCGCGAACGTCAGGGCGAAGAGGAAAGCGAGGAGGTTTCTCATCGTTGGGAGCGACGAAGGTCGAAGGCGTCTTGGAGCGCTTCGCCGATGGAGTTGATCATGACCATGGTGCCGACGAGGCAGAAGAGGGTGGGGCCGAGGATCCACCAAGCGTTCCAGTTTTCCTTAGCTTGGTGGAGTAGGTCACCCCATGATGGTTCCGTGGGCGGCAGGCCGAAGCCGAGGTAGTCTAGTGCGGAAAGCGAGAAGACTAGGCCGTGCAGGCTGAACGGAAGCGTGGTGAGGATCACGGTCGCGCAGTTGGGGAGGATGTGTCGCCAGATGATGCGGGCGTGTCCGGCACCCAGCGCCCGGGAAGCTGTGACATAGTCGCGGGCGGAAACTTGGTAGGCGGAGGCGCGGAGCTGCTGGGCGAGGCCAATCCAGGAGAAGGCGACGAGGATGAGGATCAGGATGGCGAGCGAAGGCTCGAGGAGGCTCGCGAGGAAGATGATGGCGTAGAGGAATGGAATATTGGACCAGATCTCCATCACGCGCTGGCAGACCATGTCGAACCAACCGCCGAAGTAGCCCATCGCGGCACCGAGTAGAAGGCCGACTCCGTAGACGCAGGGGAGGAAGATGACGGCGGAGAGCAGGAGGAGCCGGAAGCCGCCGAAGAGGCGTGCGACCATGTCATGCCCAGATTCGTCCGTGCCGAGCCAATGCCCATCCAGTCCGGGCGGACAGGGCGACGGTACTTGTGTGCGTAGTGCACCTGCGGGCTCCCAATCGGTACGATCATCGGCGGGTGTGCGTCGGGCGACCTTGCCGGCGACGAACTTAGCACGGGCTTTACTTGCGCCTTCAGTCAAGAGGAGCGCGTCACCTTCTGGCCAGCCATCGATGATGGTCCAAGTCTGTCGGCGGCTGCCATCGGTGTGGAGGTTGAAGATACGTCCTTCGGCGATGACGCCACGCGGATCGCACCAGCGTCCATTTGCGTCACGAGTAACGGGCGGCATGACCTCACAGACTTCGTCCGGGGCGAACGGTACGAGTGGCATCAATAGCCAGCCGCGTCCGTTCAGCTTCAACTCCTCGGAGAGAAGGCGATAGTTGGGCTCACCTTCAATCTTAAGGCCGAGTTCCCGGCCGGAAATAAACCCTGCGAACACCGGGAAGCGTGTGACGCCGTCTACCTTGAGGGCGAGCGGGCGGTTGCCGACGAGGAGCGGACCGAGTAACGCCAGTGCGGAGAGCGTGACTAGTGCGATTAGTGACCACCAGCCCATCCGGTTACGACGGAAACGGTCAAAGCGCTGCAAGGTGATGGGGTCGAGCAGGCTCATGCGGATTTGTCGAACCGGATACGCGGATCGACGGCGGCGACGCAGAGGTCAGAGACGATGTTGCCGAGGAGCATCGCGAGGCTCGAGAGTGTCAGGAGGCCGAGGAAGACCGGGAAGTTGCGTTGGACGAGTGAGTCATAGCCCAGTAGTCCCAGCCCTGGGATGTTGAACGTGACTTCGATGAGGAATGAGCCGGTGAGGAAGAAGCCGAGGTTTCCTCCGAAGGTGGCGGCAAGCGGGATCAGCGAATTGCGGAGCGCATGCACGAAAACGATACGGCGGTTGCTTAGCCCTTTTGCTTTCGCGGTGCGGACATAATCGGCGGCGAGGTTATCGAGCAGGCCATTGCGGGTGAAGAGTGTGAGAGCGGTGAAAGCGCCGATCATCTCGCAGGCGAGGGGCAGGGCGGTATGGTAGAATGGGCGCGACCAATCGAAGCCTTTGGTGGGGAACCAGTGCAGTTGGTGGCACAGAAGCTGCAGGCCGGCGACGGCGAGGAGGAAGCCAGGGACCGAATAGAGGATGAAGAGAACTTGGGAGGAGCCGCGGTCGAACCAGCCGTCGCGCTTCAGCGCCTTAGCGACGCCGAGCGGGATTGAGATCGCATAGGCGAGCAGCAAGGACCAGCCGCCAAACCAAGCCGAGATCGGCAGGCGGGACTTGATCTCATCCCAGACGGGCTTGTCGCTGATGGTCGAATCGCCGAGCTCTCCCTCAAGGAGTCCGGCATAGGCCTTGCGGTAAATAAGCACGCGCATGGCTTTATCCGGGTCGTCGAGGAGGGGGGCGGCTTCGGCGTGCCAGTGTTCACGGGTTTTTCCGTCGGAAGTCTTCAGTGAAAGAGCTTTTCCGGTCAGACTAACGTTCAGCTTGAAGGACCTTCCGGGATTAAGGTCATCGGAGACCTCTGCCTCAGCCTTGCCATCTTTATCCAAGCGGACCGTAACCCAGTCCGCTGGACCAGGGACAACCCCGAGCCAAATGGCATAGGCCTCGATCAAGTTGCGGTCGAAGCCGTAGCGGCGCTTGAGGTTGTCGAGTTCTTCAGGAGAGGCCGGGCCGCTGGGACGCGCGGCCGAGCTGCGCTTGCGGTCGGCTTGTTGGCGTTCAGCTAGGGCTTGCTCGATGGGTCCGCCCGGGACGAAGCGGGTGAAGCAGAACGCGACGAAAGTGATGCCCACGAAGGTCAGTGGGACTAGCAGCAACCGTCTGAGGACGTAGTCGCGCATCGCGGGTCTCTATAGGGCAAGCACAGGAGGGGAGGGGTCAACCCGAAAGGACTCGCTTGCTCCCGCCGCCGTAGGCCGCACCTTGGCGGGGTGCCCCTGCTTTACTCCCCCAGTTGGTTCTTGTTGATGGTCGTCCTCCTGTGCGTCGGCTTCGGCTTGCTCCTGCTGACGATCTTCCTTGTGGCCTTCGCCTGGCGCGCCCCCCGTCGCCATAAGTCGATGTCCTTGGGCTATTGCCTCATGCATACCCTCTGCTGGCTTATCCTCAAGTGCTTCTACAGCATTCGCGTCCGCGGCGTAGAGAATATTCCCAAAGAGGGTGGCGTGCTCCTCATCGCTAACCATGTCGCGTATGCTGACGTCTTGGTCATGGGGGTGCTTTCTCGTCGCCCCGTCCGTTTTCTTTCCTGGGAAGGTTTCGAGCACCAGAAATTCCTTGGCTTCATGTGTCGTCTGATGGGGACGATTCCGGTTTCGGAGACGAAGGCTAAGGAAGCCATCGTGAAAGCGGGTGAAGCGCTCGCGCGCGGCGAAGTGGTCTGTATTTTTCCTGAAGGGAGTCTTACCCGTAACGGCGGTCTGATGAAGTTGATGAAAGGCTTTGAGCTGATCGCCCGGCGAGGCGCGTCGCCCATCCTGCCGGTCGCCATCGACGGCATGTGGGGGTCAATCCTCAGTTTCAGTGGCAGCAAATGGTTTTGGAAGATGCCTAAGCGTTTCCCGCGTCCCATCGGCGTCGTCATCGGTAAACCCTTCCCGGCGACAGAGCACGCGAAGTGCCGTCTGCGTCTGCTGGAGCTTGCGGCCGAGGCTTTTGCCATGCGCAAATCGCTCGAAGGTCATCTCGGCCGTGAAGTCGCGGCGGGTTTGACGAAGAAGGGTGGTGCCGTCGCCATGGTCGATCGTACGTCGGCCCGCCGAGAGTTTTCAGGGGCAACGTTGCTCGCCCTGGGTTGGGCCTTTGCGGGCGAACTGAAGCGTCGCACCAAGGCCCGGCGTATCGCGATCGTGCTACCTCCGGGCGTCGCTGCGACCGTCGCCAATCTGGGTTGCGTGCTCGCGGACAAGGTTCCGGTAAACCTGAATTTCTCGCTCGGCCGCGAACAGGCCCTTTCGTGCCTCCAGCGCGCCGAGGTCGACCTCGTCATCACTGCCGGTGCTTTCCGCAGTAGGCTTTCCGAGAAGTCGCCGGATTTCCCGTGGGGTGATCACGTCCTCGATGTCGCCGATTTCCTGACATCGCACTCTCGCGCCGATCTCGCCTTCCGTCTCGGCCTGATCCGTTGCCTGCCGGTCTCATGGGTCCTGGGATTCATGGGCTTACCGAAGCATGGCGGCGACGCCGAGGCGGCCCTGCTCTTTACGAGTGGCAGTTCTGGCCAGCCCAAGGGCGTGCTCCTCTCTCACCGTAACATCCTGGCCAACCTGCGTCAGATCGAGAATGCCGACATCTTGCCGGATAACGCGATTTTGCTCAGCAGCCTGCCCGTCTTCCATAGTTTCGGTTTCACCATCGGTCTCTGGTACCCGCTTTCCCATACGCCCCGTCTCGTCACTTTGCCTTCGCCCTTGGATTCCGCCGCCGCGGTGAAAGCGATCAAAGAAGAGAAGGTCACGGTCGTGGTCGGCACGCCGACCTTCCTGCGTCCGTATCTCCGCCGCGCAACCGCCGCCGATCTCGTATCGCTCGAGTGGGCCGTGGTCGGCGCCGAGAAATGCCCGGCCGACCTGGTCGATGCTTTCGCCACTCAGCTGGAGACCCCGATGCTGGAAGGCTACGGCATCACCGAGACGAGCCCGGTGCTTTCCATCAATGTCCCCGACCGGATCGACCCCGAAGGGCCAGAGGGTGTTTGGCGGGGTAATGTTCGCGGCTCCGTCGGGCGCCCGGTCATCGGTGTCGCGATCCGTTTTATCGATCCGGAGACCGGAGAGGTGTTGCCGAGCGGACAGGTCGGGTTGCTCGAGATTCGGGGAGCTAACATCTTCCTCGGCTACCTTGACGCCGAACAGACTGCTAAGGCCATGACGCCTGACGGTTGGTACCGCACGGGCGACCTCGCACGTCTCGATGACGATGGCTTCCTGCACCTAGCTGGAAGGCTCTCTCGCTTTTCCAAAATCGGCGGCGAGATGGTGCCGCATGGTACGGTCGAAGACGCCCTGCGTAAGATTCTCGGCCTAATCGACTCCTCTGAAATCAAGGTGGCGGTCGCCAGCGCGGCGGACCCAACTAAGGGCGAGCAGCTTGTTGTGCTTCACGTGGAAGACCTTGATGCCGAGGCAGTCCGCACCGCTCTCGCGGCAGAAGGCCTCGCTAACCTGTGGATTCCCAAGGTGTTCAAGAAAGTGCCTGCCGTCCCGATTTTAGGCACGGGTAAGCTGGATTTGAACAAGTTGCGGGAGCTGGCACAGGGCTGACGCGGTTTTGGCTCGCTTGTGGCTTATGGTCGATTGTCCTAACTGACGATCATGCTTAAAAAGAAGAAGCCCGCGAAGAAGTCCGCCAAGGTGGTCAAGGCGCGTAAGCCGACCCCGAAGAAGGCCAAGGCGAAGCCCGCGGCCGGTTCGCAGGTCGCCATCTTCCGTGACGCCATACTGCGCCACCTGAAGAGCACTTTTGCCCGCGATCGCGTCACCGCCACCCGCAACGATTGGTGGATGGCCACCTGCATGGCTGCGCGAGACCAGATGCTCGAGCGCTACATCGATACGCAGGTCCAGCACGCGAGCAAGAATGTCCGCCGCGTCTACTATCTCTCCCTGGAATACCTGATGGGCCGAGTGCTCTCCAATAACCTCGTCAACCTCCAGCTGCGCGACGTCGCCACGGCGGCTTTGGCCGACCTGGGACAGGACCTTGAGAATGTCGCCGATGAAGAAGCCGATATGGGCCTCGGCAACGGCGGCCTTGGCCGTCTCGCTGCCTGCTTCCTGGATTCCCTCGCCACAATGGATATCCCGGCCGTTGGCTACGGCATCCACTACGAATTCGGTCTCTTTCGTCAGACTTTCGCGCTCGGTCGTCAGGTCGAGGTCGCCGATAACTGGCTGGCGAATAACAACCCTTGGCTGATCCGTCGCCCGAACTACCGCGTCAGTGTGCCGCTTTACGGACGAGTGAAGCACAGTACCGATGACCGCGGTAATCATTCCGCCGAACTCGTTGAGACCCGCAATCTCCTCGGTATGCCTTGGGATATCCCAATCGCAGGCTTCGCAGGCAGCAGCGTTAATTTCCTCCGTCTCTGGGAATCCAAGGCGGCGTCCGAGTTCGACTTCCGTGCGTTTGACCGCGGCGGTTACGTCGAGGCCGTGCATGAACGCGACTCGAGCGAAATCGTCTCGAAGGTCCTTTACCCGAACGATAGCACTGAGAGCGGCAAGGAGCTCCGCCTCGTACAGCAGATCTTCTTCGTCTCGTGCTCGCTCCAGGATATTCTGCGCCGTCATCGTCGCACCAACACTGACTTCACCAATCTGCCGGCCAAGGCCGCCATCCAGCTCAATGATACGCACCCCGCCATCGCGGTGGCCGAGCTCATGCGCCTCTTGGTCGATGTCGAGCGCTTGAATTGGGATGAGGCTTGGGGTCTGTGCACGCAGGTCTTCAGCTACACGAACCACACTTTGCTTCCGGAAGCGCTGGAGACCTGGTCAGTCCCGCTCTTCGAGAAGGTCCTGCCGCGTCACCTCGAAATCATTTACGAGATCAATCGCCGCCACCTCGAGGACGTCGAGAAGCGCTGGCCTGGCGATGACGCCCGCAAGACGGAGCTTTCGATCGTTCAGGAGGGCTTCCCAAAACGCATCCGCATGGCGCACCTCGCCGTGGTCGGTTCGCACCATGTTAACGGTGTAGCCGAACTCCACACACGCCTCATCCGTGCTAACTTGTTCCCGGGCTTCAACGAGCTCTGGAAGGGCAAGTTCGTCAACGTCACTAACGGCGTCACGCCGCGCCGCTGGGTCCGTGGTTGCAACCCTGAGCTGGGTGCCCTGTGCGACGAAGTCGCTGGCAAGGGCTGGGAGGCCGATCTCGGCCGTCTGCGTAAGCTCGACGCCCTGGCCGATCGCCCGGCGTTCCAGGACCGTTTCCTGGCCATTAAGCGCGCCAATAAAATCCGCCTCGCCGCCCGCATTAAGGACCTCGTCGGAGTGGAGGTCTCGCCCGACGCGCTCTTCGACGTCCAGATTAAGCGCCTTCACGAGTACAAGCGCCAGCATCTCAATCTGCTCCATATTCTGCACCTGTATCGCCGTATCTTGAACGAGCCGAACGGACACTTCACGCCGCGCGTCTGCATCTTCGGCGCCAAGGCCGCCCCAGGTTACGCGCTCGCGAAACATATCATCCATGCGATCAATCGCGTCGCCGCAGTGATCAATTCCGACGAACGTGTTCGCGGCTTGCTCAAGGTGGTCTTCCTGCCGGATTACCGCGTCTCGCTCGCCGAGCGCATCATCCCCGCCGCCGACCTATCCGAACAGATCTCCACCGCCGGTAAAGAAGCCTCGGGTACTGGTAACATGAAACTCGCCCTCAACGGAGCGGTGACCATCGGCACCCTTGACGGCGCCAACGTCGAAATCGGCGAAGAAGTCGGCGACGAGAATATCTTCATCTTTGGACTCCAGGTCGAAGAAGTCGAAAAACTCTGGGCCGACGGCTACGATCCGCACGCGGTCCTCGCCGCCGATCCAGAACTCGCTGCGCTCCTCGATTGGTTGCGCTCCGATACTTTCACTCCGGAACAGGCCGGTGCTCTCTCGCCCGTCGTCGATTCCCTTGTGGAGGGCGGCGACCCTTACCTCGTCCTTGCCGACTTCCGAAGCTACGTGGACGCCCAAGCCAAGGCTGAGAAGGCCTTCCTAGACCGCCGCCGCTGGGCTGCCATGGCCATCCGGAACGTCGCCCGTTGTGCCAAGTTCTCGTCCGATCGTTCGATCGGCGACTACGCCAAGCTCATCTGGAAGACCAAACCCCACCCGATTCCTCGCTAAGAAGGGGTTGAGGTCGGTCGCCAAGGTCCCCAAGATGGGTGGCCTTGCGACCCCGCGTCTCCATCCCCGCATTTCTCGTCCTGACGGCTTTGTCGCTGTCGGCGGCTGATCGTCCGCCGGGCGTAATGAAGGCTGGCGTAGTGATCACGGCTGAAGGCGGCATCGAAGGCACCCAGGTCTATCGCTATGACGCGGAAGGTCGTCCCTTGGAAGGCACGCCTTCCAAGGCCAGCGCTTCGTCGACCGGTCGTCAGCTTGGCTTTGTCGGTAAGGCTCTGCCTGAACCAACGGCCAAGGCGATGCCCGCTGCTCCCGTCCCTGCGCCTAAGCAGTCCATCAAGACCGCCGATGGACGCACCGTGCCGTTTTCAATGGAAGGGAAGGGTATTGGTAAAGGCCCAGACGAAGCCGTTGATTTTAACTCGGCCCTGAAGAAGGCTTCCAAGACCAGTGGGCTCATGGGCGAGCGCTTCGAGACTGGGATGGCTTCCATCGGCAAGGAGCAGGTCTACTCGCGCAATAACCTCGTCACGCTCGACACCTGGCACGGACGCTACGACACGATAGGCCGCAAGAAGGCGGAAGTCGAATTGAAGGACACGCTCGGCGCGCCGGTACGGCAGAAGGATACGGTCGAAGTTAAGTCCGTAGACCGCATCAAGTCCTCCGTCTCCGGCACGAAGGCGGAATTAAAGGACTGGGAGGAGCGCATGGGCGTCGAGGCCAATCCTAAATACGCCAGCGTGATGTCCAATTGGCAGGGGCGTCTCAATCCTGACCCTAAGACGGTGGATCAGCTTTCGATGCAGGACATCAACCGCTACCAGTTCCGCCGTAATCGCTCGAGCGACGCCGGTCTGCCGGTGGTGAAGCCTGGCTCGGATGAAGTTCAAAATAAGGGTGTCCGGAAGTAATTGGTTGAAATTGAAGCAGTTAGGTTGATTTTTTACCTCGCAGGTTCGGATGGGTGTTTTAGTCATACACTCTTAACTTCATGAGCGACGCTCAGCCCAGACCCGCCGGCATCGGCATCAGCGACCTCGAGGTCAAGGATGGCCAGATCATCTTCGACTCGGTCTGGTCTAGTCTGGAACGCGAAATCGGTCGCGAGAAGCTCGCCTTCCCCCGTGAGATTTTCTGGCTCAACGGTGCCCCCGGCGCCGGTAAGGGCACTAACACGGCGTTTATCCTCCAGTATCGCGACTACGCCGCCGACCCGATCGTGGTCAGCGACTTACTTTCAAGCCCCGAGGCCAAGAAGCGCATCGACGCCGGGATGCTCGTGGGCGATCGCGAAGTGGTTGAAATCCTCTTTCGTAAGTTGCTGGCGCCCGAATATGTCAGTGGCGCAATCGTCGACGGCTTCCCGCGCTCGATGGTTCAGGTCGAATGTCTCAAGCACCTCTTCACCAAGCTCAACGATCTCCGTACGGAGTTCCGCGGCTCGACGGGCATCCGTTTCCCGAAGCCCCATTTTCATATCCTCGTCCTGTTCGTCGACGAGAACGAGTCCGTCCGCCGTCAGCTGAAGCGCGGCCAGGAAGCCGTCGCCCAGAACGAGAAGGCCGCGCGCGAAGGCGGCCCCCTTGCCGAGGTCCGTAAGACCGACTTGACGGCCGATGCCGCCCGAAATCGTTATCGCGTCTTCAAAGAGCGTACCTACGAGCCGTTGCAGTCGCTGCGCGACATCTTCCACTACCACTTCATCAACGCGCAAGGTTCGTTGCCGGAAGTTCAGGCCCGCATCATCAAGGAACTGCAGTATCAGAGCTCCCTTGAGCTATCGGAAGAGACGTATGACCTTATCTCCCCGATCCCGCTGGCTTCGCAGATCGTGCAGCATGCCCGCCAGGACCTCGTCCGCCGCCTCGATGACTATGCCGAGCGCAATGCCGAGTCGTTCCGCCAGGTGATCGAGCTGATCCAAGACAAGTTCCTGCCGATCATCAAGGCACACGCCATCTCCGGTCAGGCCCACGTCAATATCGAGACCCTCGTCTTCGATGACCCTCTGGCGATCTCGATGTTTATCGATATCTTCTCCGAGCGCGGCTTCCACGCCGTCGTCGACCAGCACCGCATCGAGATCCCTGAGACCATCGTCGCCGGCACCGGCAAGGTGATCACGCGCGTCAAGAAGGTCTGGCGCGTCTCAATCCGCTTCGAAGGTTCCGAAATCCGCCGCGGCGGAGCCTAAGGTTATTTCGTCGAAGGGACGTCAGCTTCGATCCGGTTCTCAGCGCCTTCCGTGACAAGGAGGCGAGTGGCCTTGCTACGTTGATCCGCCGGGCGGTCGTCACGCAGCAGATTGCCGGCCACGAGGCTACGGGTGAGGCGGGTCAGGCGCAGGGCGGTGCCGTCGCAGTCGAGGATGCTGTTGTTCGTGAGGCGAAGCCGGGAGCAGTCGGTCACGTCTACGGCGGCCTCGTGGCCGTGGCCACCGAGGACGACATTGTCGGAGAAACTTGAGTCAGTCACCCGGCTCAAGACGACACCGTTCTTTTCGGAGAGATTGTTGCCGTTGACGAGGTAACGGGGATTACGGTCGAAGTTGTTACCGCTGATCATGATGTTGGAGCTGTCTTCAACGACCAGGTCGTGCGCAAAGCCTTCCCAGAAGGTGTTGGCCGTGACCGTCACGCCGCGGGCGTTCTTGATCTCGACGTTGACCTGGACATCGCTGAACACGTTACCGGTAATAGTCACGTTGCCCTCGCGGGTCGTCGGTCGACCGCCTCGACGAACCAATGAATCATCTTTGCCTCCACCGAGAATGCGGATGTTTGCCGAACTAGGCGCTTTGTTCGTATGTTGAATCGTGCAGCCGGTGATAGTGACTTCGCCGATGGAGCCACCCGTGGAGTCGAGTTCGACGTTGGCGGCCGGGTTGCCTTTGGCGTCGTGATTGGCTTCGATGTCGCAGGTGCCAATCTGGACGTTCCGGACGTTGCCACCGCGGGAGACAATCCCGCCGCCTCCGTTATAGCTGATATGCGAGCCGATGATGTTCGACTGATGCAGGTTCACGTCGTCGTAGAAGACGCCGATACCTGTGTTGTGGTAAAGGTTGCAGCCGTTGATGATGATGTTGCGATTCGACTTCGTGAGGTGGATGGCGTGACGGCATTCACGGATGAGCACGTGCTGGACCGTAAGCTGCATGACCCCGGTGGCCTGGATGCCGTCCGCTTCGGCGTGGGCGCCAACGATCTCGATCCCTGCGACGGAAGGTGCTCGCTCGTTCTGCCAGACTTGCGGCTTGAAATTCCACGGGTCGGCCGACTTGCCATGCGTGCCGACGAAATGCAGGGCGGGGCCGGAGCCCGCCATGATGATCTGCGCCGTGCCGTCACTGCTGATGGCGGCGTAACCCGTTTTGGCGAGGTCGACGGTCACCGTCTTCGTTAGGCGGTAGCGTCCCTTGGCGAGTCGGACCGAACCTTGGGTGTCGACGAGCTTCTGGAGTGCGGCGGTATCGTCCGCTTGCCCGTCGCCGACGAGCGTCTGGGCGGTGAGGGGGGACGTGAACGCCAGCAGCGCGAGCAGGGTGCGCATCAGCTTATTTGGCGGCCTTGAAGTAACCTTCGGAAGTCATCCATTCGCCGGCAATCTTGGTCCAGCCGTCTACGGGGAATTTGGTCAGGCGCGTGCCGAAGCCATGGCCGCCCTTCGAATAGACGTGAATCTCGGATTGGATGTTCTGACGCTTGTATTCGAGGTAGAGACGAGCGGCTTCAATCGGATTGGCGCCGTCGTTGTGAGCGACCACGAAGAAGCAGGGCGGGGCGTCGGCGGGGACGCTGAAACCTTCGCGAAACTTTGTCTTATCCTCCTTCTCGAGGAAGCCGCCGCCGTAGACGAAGATCGTGAAGTCCGGGCCGCGCGGGTCGTCGACGCCGGTCTTCTGTTCGTAGGTGCGTGGCGTGCGATCCCAGGAAGCATGGCCGACGAGGTTGGCGCCGGCGGAGAAGCCGATCACGCCGACGCGCTTTGGGTCGATGTTCCACTCCTTGGCGTGGGCGCGCACGAGTCCGAGTGAGCGCTGCAGGTCCTGCACGGGATAGTTGTGCGGCAAGGTTTCGTCGGACGTCGGGGTCCGGTAGCGCAGGAGGATGCCCGTGACGCCGATGCTATTGAGCCATTCGCAGACGCCGGTGCCTTCGTTCTTGGTCGAGAGGAACCAGTAGCCACCGCCCGGGCAGACGATGACGGCGGCTCCGTTCGGATTGGCTGCTGGGTAGACCGTGATGGTCGGATCGTCGATGAAGGTCTCATGGCCGGCGTAGCTACCTTTCGGCCCGATACGGTCGGTCGTAGCCTTCGAGGGTGCCACGCGCTTGCCCGGGACGCCTTCGGGCCAGAGGGGCAGGACGGTTTCGGCGGCGGTGGCGGAAGTTGCCAAAGCCAGGAGAAGGAGCGGGAGGAAGCGCATCGGGGTAGGATTAAGACAGCACACCTGGACGGATGTGCCAAACAAAGAAGCGGCCGAGGGGCCGCTTCTTAAGACCGATATGACTAGGTGCCTTAGGCGATAGCCTGAGTGTAGAGCTCGTTGGCCTTCTTCCAGTCGACGACCTTCCAGAAGGCGTCCACGTAGTCGGGGCGGCGGTTCTGGTACTTCAGGTAGTAAGCGTGCTCCCAGACGTCGAGGGCGAGGACCGGGGTGCCGTTCACGTCGACGACGCCTTTCATGAGGGGGCTATCCTGATTTGGCGTGGAGCTCACGGCGATGGACTTGTCGGCCTTGACGATGAGCCAGGCCCAGCCGGAGCCAAAGCGCGTGGTTGCGGCCGTCTTGAAAGCGGCCTTGAGGCCCTTCTCGCCTTCGAGACCGCCGAAGGCCTTCTGGATGGCTTCGCCGAGAGCGCCGACGGGCTCGCCGCCGCCGTTAGGCGAGATGATGTTCCAAAAGAAGGTGTGGTTGGCATGGCCGCCGGCGTTGTTGCGGACCGCGGTGCGGATAGACTCAGGCACCTTGGAGAGGTCGGCGATCAGCGCGTTGACGTCGGCCGGAGCGGCGAAGCCAGCTTCTTTGGCGAGGGCGGCGTTCACGTTGGTGACGTAAGCATTGTGGTGCTTGCCGTGGTGGATCTCCATCGTCGCTTGGTCGATGTGCGGCTCGAGGGCGTTGTGGGCGTAGGGCAGGGGGGCGAGGGTGTAGCTCATGGTTTTGGTGGAAGAGGTTTGGGCGGAGAGGGAAGTGGTGCCCAGTGCGGCGGCGGCGAGGGAGGCTTTGCCGATGAAGTCGCGTCGATGCATGGGTACAGGTTGATGATTTGCCGCAGGGGTCAAGCCGAGGCCGAAGAATCGCGGCCTCGCTTCATATTGAAATAGGCCTGCAGGATCTCACGGCACGGTTCTTCAAGGACGCCAGAGGTCACTGAAACGCGGTGATTGAGCTTCGGGAGACTATGGAGTTCGGTTGCTCCGCCCATGCAGCCCATCTTCGGGTCACCCCAAGCGAAGACCACGCGATTCAGCCGGCTCATGATCGTGGCGCCGGAGCACATCGGGCAGGGCTCCTTAGTGACGTAGAGGTTGCACTCGTTGAGACGCCAGTCGCCGATCTTCTTCGCCGCTTGGGTAATCGCCAACATCTCGGCGTGGGCGGTCGGGTCGTTGGCGCGTTCAACTTCGTTATGGGCCGCCGCGATGATCTCGCCGCCACGTTCGATGATCGCTCCGATCGGGACTTCGTCGATGCGCCACGCGTCGACAGCGAGGTTGAAGGCCAAGGCCATGTAGAAGGCGTCGTCCCGGTTAAGCTGCGAAGGGCGCATCTTCTCGAACGGGCAAGTTAGCCCGGGGCGGGGGGTCGAAGCGTCTCCTTCCATGGCGGGCAGGATTGCCCCTGTGGGGCTCGTGGCAAGAGGGGAGGAGGGCCTCACTACGGTGATTGACTCTCCCGAAGGTTCGGGATGCACTGCCGCCCATAAGGCATGGCTGAAGAACCCGTTATCGAACTCGAAGGCAAAATCCTGCAAGTGCTTCCTGGCACCATGTTCCGGATTGAGCTCCCCAATAAGCACGTGGTGCTGGGACGTATCTCGGGCCGTCTCCGTAAGAATTTCATCCGTATCAACCCGGGCGACCGTGTGAAGGTCGAGATGACCCCTTCGGACCTGACGACCGCTCGTATCATCTTCCGTCTGCGTGATACGGCTCCGCGCCCCCCGGGTCCCCCGCCCAAGCGTCGCTATTGATCCCTTGGAAACCCGGTCATACGGGTTTTTTTATTGCAAGGGCCAGGGCTGTAATCTATTAATCATTACTCAACTACTCATAATTAAACCCCATGGCTATCTACAACAGCGTCCTCGACACCATTGGTCACACGCCCCTCGTGCGACTGAACAAGGTCACCGAAGGTCTTCATGCCGAAGTCCTGGTGAAGCTTGAATTCTTCAACCCGCTCTCGAGCGTCAAGGACCGTATCGGTCGCGCCATGATCGACGCCGCCGAGCGCGACGGTCGTCTGAAGCCGGGTGGCACCATCGTCGAGCCGACCTCCGGCAACACCGGCATCGCTCTCGCCTTCGTCGCCGCCGCCCGCGGTTACCGCTGCATCCTCACGATGCCTGAGACGATGTCCGTCGAACGCCGCGTCCTCCTTCGCCTCCTCGGCGCCGAAATCGTCCTCACCCCAGGTGCGAAGGGCATGCGCGGCGCTATCGAACGGGCGACGCAGCTCCGCGATGAAATTGGTGCGAACGCTTACATGCCGATGCAGTTCGATAACCCGGCCAACCCCGAAGTGCATCGTCGCACCACCGCGGTCGAGATATGGGAAGACACCGAAGGCAAGGTCGACGCCATCGTCTCTGGCGTCGGCACGGGCGGTACCATCACGGGCATCGCTTCCGTGATTAAGGGTAAGAACCCGAAGTTCCGCGCCATCGCCGTCGAGCCTGCTGCGTCTCCCGTCATCACCCAGACTATGGCCGGCCAGCCCGTCCAGCCTGCTCCTCACAAGATCCAAGGTATCGGCGCCGGCTTCGTTCCGAAGAACTGCGACATCTCCCTGATCGACGAAGTCATCCTGGTTACCAACGAAGACGCCTTCGCCATGGCCCAGGAAGTCTCCATCCGCGAAGGCCTCGCGGTCGGTATCTCCGCCGGCGCCAACATTTGGGCCGCCCTCCAGCTCGCCAAGCGTCCGGAATACGCCGGCAAGCGCATCGTCACGATCGCCTGCTCGCCGAGCGAACGCTACCTCTCGACCGCTCTGGCCGAGAAGGTGCGCGCCGAAGTCACCGCGCTGACCGCCTCGTAAGCCGAGGCTGTAGCTCGTCCCGAAGGCCCGCGTCGTGAGATGCGGGCCTTTTTGTTGTCTCCGCGTTCGCCGCATGGTGAACGCAAGGGTAGGGGCGGGGCTACGCCACGCCCTAGGGCACGTCGTAGTCGTGCCCCTACCTTCGGCCACCGTTCGGCGGCCGGAGTGCCAGATCTACCTGATGCTTTCGCCTTGAATCCTTCACCCTATAAGTGAACATCCGTTCACTCTATGCTGGATATGCGCACATTGCAGGGGTTCGAAGCCCGGCGGCCGCTGGCCTTGCCGCTACTCGGCTCGCGCGCGGTCGCGGGCTTTCCGTCGCCAGCCGACGACCACATGGAGCGCCGCCTCGATCTCAACGAGCACCTGGTCCGCAACCCGATCTCGACGTTCTTCCTGCGCGTCGACGGCGATTCGATGTCGGGTGCGGGCATCCTCTCGGGCGACCTCATCGTCGTCGATAAGTCGCTCTCGGCGCGTGCGGGCACGATCGTGGTCGCCGAGGTCGGCGGCGAGTTCACGGTGAAACACCTCGAGCGCGATGCCGCGGGTGCCTGGAGTCTGCGGGCCGATAGTCCGCGCTGGTCGGGCTGGTCGTTGCCTTTCACGCCAGAATGCCGTATCTGGGGGACGGTGGTCGCCGTCGTGCGCCGCTGCTGACGCCATGCTCCGCGCCCTCGCCGACTGTAATAATTTCTACGCCTCGTGCGAGCGTGCTCTTGATCCGTCGCTGATCGGCGTGCCGATTGTGGTGCTGTCGAATAACGACGGCTGCGTGGTCGCGCGTTCGTCCGAAGCCAAGGCGCTGGGTATCCCGATGGGCGCGCCGTATTTCGAAGTGCGCCGCACCTGCGAAGCCCATGGGGTGCGCATCTTCTCTTCCAACTTCCAGGTCTACGGTGATTTCTCCGAACGCGTGATGGCCGCCTTGGGCGAACAGGCGCGCGATCTGGAGGTGTATTCAGTCGACGAGGCTTTCCTAGGTTTTCCCGATATGCCTGATACCGATGCGAGGGCGCTGGGCCTGCGTATCCGGGCCGATGTCCTGAAACGTACAGGCATCCCCATCTCGCTGGGGATGGCTCCGACCAAGGTGCTGTGCAAGCTGGCCAATGAGCGTGCGAAGGCCGACAAGTCGAGCGGTGGCGTGGTCGTGGTGCCGGTCGATGTCGAAGGCCGTACGGCCTTCCTGCGTGGCGTCGAAGCGGAAGACGTTTGGGGCGTCGGCCCCGGCTTAGCGTCGCGCCTGCGCTCCCATGGCATCCTTTCGGCCATCGACCTCGCGGAGGCTGATCCCGGTTTCATCCGCCGCATCGCCGGCGTGGTCGGTGAACGTCTCGCTCTCGAGCTGCGTGGTATTTCCTGCCATGATATCGTCGAGGACGCCGGCCCTCGGAAGAGCGTGCTGGTCTCCCGTTCCTTCGGCCGGCCGATTACCGATGCGCATGAGCTGTCCGAAGCGATTGCTTCGCACGCGGCCCGTGCGGCCGAGAAACTGCGCGAAGACGGCTTGGTCGCTTCGTCGATTGTGGTCTTCATCCGCACGAACCAGCATCGTATCGATCAGGAGCAGTATCGCGGCGATGAAGCGGAACCGCTGGATCCGCCGACCGACGATGCGCGTGCAATCTGTGCGGCGGCTTCGCGGGCCTTAGCACGCGTGCGTCGCGATGGTTACCTTTATAAGAGGGCAGGGGTGATGCTCCATGGACTGACGCCGGCCGACGTCGTGCAGCCCTCCTTGCCTGGTATGGGCGGCGAGGCCGATCCGAACAAGGATCGGCTCATGAAGGCCGTTGACGCCCTGAACCATAAGCTCGGACGAGATGCCGTGCGTCTCGCCAGTACCGGCTTCGAGCGCGAATGGAAGGGCAAGTCAGAGCTCCAGTCCGGAGCCTCGCTGACCGACCCCGAGCGTTTACCGAAAGCGAAAGACGGCCCCAAGCCGAGGATTAGGTTTCACGAGTGAGATGAGGTAGGGGCAGCACCGCGTGCTGCCCTAGGGTTGTTTGAGGTAGGGTTGAGCGCCCTCGCTCAACCGCGGCTGACCAAGGGTGGTCAGCCCTACCTGAGCTCAAGAGGCAGGGACGGGGGCTGGGACAGGTTCCAATGCTTAGGGACAGAGTCAGACGCTGGGGCAAGAAACTGCCGAGACAGTCCCTGTGTCTGCCCCCGTGTGTCGAGGCCTGTCCGTGTCCCTGCCCCTGTCCCATGAATCGAAACAGCTATGTCGTGACGCGGTCCCGACCCTACCCATCGGGCTTGTCCCGGGAACCTTCCCCCGACATACCTGCTCATACCCCTATGAGTTCTCCCCAGCTCGGTTTCCGCCATGTCTTGCTGGTCTTGGCGTCCGTCACGCTCTTCGCCGCGCCGCCCGCCAAGCCAAGTGTCCGTGTGGGGTTCGCCGATCGTGATATCACGCCCGACATCGGCATGGAAGTCCCAGGTAATTATGGGAAGGTCTACGCGAAGAAGATCCACGACGCGTGCAAGGTACGTGCGAGCGTCTTCGACGATGGCCAGAAGCGTGTGGCTCTCGTCGGCATTGATGCCCTGATGATCCGCCGCGAGACGGTCCAGGAGATCCGCGGTCTAGTGAAAGCCGCTACGGGCATCGTCGACGTGATGATCGGAGCCTCGCATTCCCATTCCTCCGGTCCGATTGGCATGATCCTGCCGGGCGAGTTCGACCATGCTTCCGCTGAAATCCAGGAACTGGCGTACAAGAAATCATCCTGTGCCGATGCGGGCTATCTTAAGAAGGTCATCGCCGCCACGGTCGAGGCCATCGTCGCCGCTGATCGGTCCAAGGCTGCGGTGACAGTAGGTTACGGCGTCGGCCATGAGAGCCAAGTGGCATTCAATCGCCGCCTGCGTATGAAGAACGGGCTGACCTTCTCGCATCCGGGTAAGAATAACCCCGACGTAGTCGAGTTCGCTAATCCGACCGACGATGAGGTCGGTGTGATTGGCGTCTGGGGTGCGGACGGCAAACTGGCCGGCTGCCTCGTCAACTTCTCCTGTCACGCCACCACGAATTCCGACGGCATCGGCGCGAACTGGATTCATTACACCGAGAAGGTCATCCAAGGGTATTACGGCAAGGACGCCAACGTGGTCTTTCTGCAGGGCGCGTGCGGTGACGTCACCCAGGTCAACAACCTCGACCCCAAGGCCAATCCGGCTTCGGACGACTGGGCGCAGTTCGTCGGTGGACGCGTGGGCGCCGAGGCCTTGAAGGTCCTGCTGAGCATGTCGCAGACCCGTACGTCCGAGGTGCCGCTCGCCGCCGATCATAAGGTTTGGGAAGTGCATCGTCGCATTCCTGCCCCGGAGCGTGTCGCCGAAGCCCGTGAGCGCATCAAGGGTCCGCCTGCCCATAAGGATTGGGTTTGGGCCAAGGAGACGCTTTTGCTTGATGCTCTCATCGCTAAGAAAAGCGACGTCGAGGTCGAGGTGCAGGCCATCCAGGTCGGCCCGGTGGTCTGTCTCTCCAACCCCGCCGAGTATTTCGTGTCGTATGGACTCCAGCTCAAGAAGCGTAGCGGCTTCCCGATCACCTTCCCAGTCGAGCTCGCGAATGGCTGCGTTGGTTATGTGCCGGACGAAGAAGCCTTCGGTCCGTACGGCGGCGGGTATGAGACGCGCCTGACGAGCTATAGTAATCTTGAGACCACCGCCGGGACCCAGTTCATGAACGTCGGCCTCGAGCTCGCCGCGAAGATGAAGCCCGCGAAGCTGCTTGAACGTCCGAATGGACCAGCCGGTAAGCCTTGGACCTACGGCGATCAGCCGGCCCAGTTGAAATGATCCACCTCGTTTCCATCCTATTCGTCTCCGCGCTGGTCGCGGCCCCGTTGCCGAGCCCGCTCGCGCCGGCTGAGGCCTTGAAGGCCTTTGAGGTCGTCCCTGGCTTACGTGTCGAACTCGTCGCCGCCGAGCCGCTCGTTGTCTCGCCGTGCGCCTTGGCTTTCGATGATAAGGGCCGCTTGTTCGTGGCTGAGAATCGCGGCTACCCGATCGGCCCAAAGGAAGGGGAGAAGCCCGCTGGCGTCATCGCGATGCTAGAGGATACCGATGGCGACGGTCGGATGGATAAACGTACCGTCTTCGCCGGTGGGCTGACCTTCCCAAACGGCGTGCTACCTTGGAATGGCGGACTCATCGTCACCTGCGCCCCCGATGTGCTCTTCCTGAAGGATAACGACGGCGACGGCGTCGCCGACGAACGTCGCGTCCTCCTCACCGGCTTCGCCACCACGGGTAGCACGCAACTACGTGTCAACGCGCCGACGGTTGGCCCGGATGGTTGGATCTATCTCGCCGCTGGACTCAGCGGCGGCACGGTCATGTGTCCGTCCCATCCGGAGCGTCCTGCGCTCAAGATGACTTCCGATATTCGCTTCAACCCGAAGACTCTTGAGGTCGAGCTCGTGGATGGGAAATCCCAGTATGGGATGAGCTTCGATGGCTTCGGGAACCGCTTCATCTGCATGAACCGCGTGCCGGTCCAGCATGTCGCCTTCCAGTCAAAATGGCTGAAGCGTAATCCGCGACTGGCGTTCAGTGAGACAGTCCACGACTGCAACGCACGCGACGCCTTTAACGGAATCAACGGTGGACATGACGGCGTCCGACTTTTCCCGATCAGCTCGAACATCACCACCGCCGATGGGCATGCCGGTTCTTTCAGTGCCGCCTGTGGCGTGAAGGTCTGGCAGGGTAAGTCATTGCTCACGCCGGAGTGCACCTCGGCGGTCTTCTCGTGCGATCCGACGGGCAATCTTGTCCATGCCGATCGACTCACGGCCACGGGCGCGACCTTCGCTGCCTCGCCGCTCTATCATGGCCACGAGTTCCTTGCCTCCCGTGATGACTGGTTCCGGCCGGTCTTCCTGACCAAGGGGCCTGAGGGAGCCATGTATATAGCGGACATGTATCGCAGGGTGATCGAGCACCCCGATTACTTGCCGGAAGAGGTGCGCAAGCATACTGACTTCGAGACTGGTAAGACCATGGGGCGCATCTGGCGCGTGCGGGCCGACAAGGAACCTGATCGCGCCTCGGTCGCCATAGCCGCGTTCTCCTCGTTGTCGGACTCGGTCTTCGCAAACATCATCCGGGCTGGCGATGATACCTCCGCGGCCGGCACTCTGCAACTCGCCCAGGCCGCGTGGTCGCACGCGGAGGACAAGTGGATGCGCAACGGGGTACTGAGCGGCATCGGTGGACGTGAATCAGCTTTCCTGCCGGCGCTCTTGGCGGCCATGCCAGCGGACGCCAAGGTCGGCGCAGGCATGGCGGAGGTCTTGGCTTACCTCGGGGGCTCGATGACCAAGCCGGCCGAACTCGAGTTCGCGGGTGCGGCGCCCGAGGCCATTCGGCTCGCGCTGCTGTCCGGGTATCTTACGTCCCGTAAGGCGGCGGGACTACCTACGTCTTTTCAATCTCTTCTCGATGTATCGCCTGTCGTCGCGATGGATCAGTCCAAGACCATCGAAGCGCGCAGCGTCGCCGTGAAACTCATGGCCCGGTTGCCTTGGGAGCGTTCAGGCGAATCATTACTGAAGCTCTCCTTGGATGAATCCGCGCCTGATCTCGCTGCGGCCTCGCTCAAGGCCGTGGTCGGCTATCCTAAAGACGACGTCTCGACCGCACTTCTCGCCGGATGGTCGCATTACGCACCCGCCCGGCGGGATGCCGTCCTCGGCGCCTTGCTGGGCGTGCCGTTCCATGTGAAGGGTGTCCTGGCCGCGGTTGAGGCTAAGCGCCTGCCCGCCAGCGCCTTTACGGGCGTCCGCCGACGTCAGGTGCTTGCCGCCAAGGATCCCGCCGTGAGAGCCGTAGCGGAGCGTCTGCTGACCGTTTCAGCACGTCCGGAGGCCTTGGCCGAAGCCACCAAAGCGTTGGCGCTGAAGCCTACGCCGGCGAATGGACGTGTCGTCTTCAATGCCGTCTGTGCCACCTGCCATCGCTTGGATCGGGAAGGGCATGCGGTCGGGCCTGACCTCTTCGATATCCGTCGCCAGACCAAGGAGAACATCCTGTTCCATCTCGTGAACCCCGACGCCGAGATCGCACCCGCATTCACCGCTTATCTCGCCGAGGCCAAGGACGGCCGCGTGCTCAGCGGTATCTTGGTCGGTGACACGCCCACCTCGATCACCTTGCGTGGCTCGTTAGGCCTCGAAGCGACCCTGCTGCGTTCCGACCTCGCCAAGCTCGAGTCGCTGCCTGGCTCTCTTATGCCGACCGGCCTCGAAGCGGGCCTGAGTAAGCAGCAGTTGTCTGACCTTTTGGCTTACCTTAAGGGGGAGAAGTAATGCAGCCTAGGGTAGCACGCGGTGCTGCCCCTACCTTGCACTTGCGGGGCGAGCAGGGCGGGGTAGAAAAGGTCTACCCCTATGAGCCCTACTCGTCGTTCCTTCCTCGGTTCCCTTGGCGGCTTGGCCGCCGGTTATGCCCTCGCCCCCGCTCTGCGTGCGGCGGAAGCCAGTGGTAAGCCCCTCGGCCTCGCCCTCTGCGGCCTCGGCGGTTACTCAAACGGCGAACTCTCGCCCGCACTACTGGAGACCAAGAACGTTAAACTGGTGGCGGTGATCACGGGCACCCGCGCAAAAGGCGTGAAGCTGGCGAAGCTCCACGGCTTTGATGAGTCGAATATCTATTCTTACGAGCAGTGGGATAAGGTCGCCGCTAACAAGGCAATCGACATCGTCTATGTCGTGACGCCTCCCGGTATCCACGCTCAGAACGTCGTCGCCGCCTTCGGCGCCGGCAAGCACGTCATCTGTGAGAAGCCGATGGCTATTTCGGCCGCCGAGTGCGACACGATGATCGAGGCGGGCAAGAAAGCTGGTAAGCGCCTCGCGATCGGCTATCGCCTTCACTACGATCCTTACCATCAGGAGCTCGTTCGTCTGGCTAAGTCCCAGGAGTTCGGTCCGTTCATGAAGATGACGAGTGCGAACGGTTTCACTTTAGGACGTAAAGTCTGGCGGATTGAAAAGAAACTCGCCGGTGGCGGAGCCCTCATGGATATGGGCATCTACTCGATTCACGGTTGCTGCATGGCGGCCGATGCTAATCCCGTGGCCGTCACCGCCAAGGAACTCCCCAAGACGCGTCCGGAATTCTTCACCGAGGTGGAAGAGTCCATGGAAATCAAACTCGAGTTCGCCAACGGGGCGGTCGCCGACATCTGGACGGGTTATAACGCCAACCGTTCTGAGTTTTATGCCGAGTCCGCCAAGGGCTGGTACAAGGGTGTCAGTCCGGTCTTTAGCTACCGTAAACTGAATATTTCTACCTCGACCAAGGGCCGCCTCGACTTCGGCGTCTTCCGTCAACAGCAGCGCCACATGGACGGCGTGGCCGCAGCCTTCCGCGATAATCAACCCCTTGTTGTCACGGGTGAGCTTGGCCGCCGTGACATGGTCATCATCGACGGTATCTACGAGTCGATTCGCAGCGGTAAGAAGGTGGAGTTGAAGTACAGTTAACTTAGAGGCAGGGGTAGGGGTAGGGACAGTACGTGGTGCTGTTCCTACCTTACCAAGCCTTAGCCAACTCGATCAACTTCGCGGAGGCCTGCGTCATGGCGGCTTCGCGTTCCTTCTCTCCGCTATTCACGCCTTCAGCGTGGACGAACGTGACGTCGGTGATCCCGATGAAGCCGAGGATTTTACGCAGGTAGGGTTCCTGGAAATCAAAGTCCGTGCCGGCGACGAAGCCGCCGCGGGAAGTGACGATGAGGGCCTTCTTGCCTTTGACCAGGGGCTCGACGCCTTCCTCGGTCAGCTTGAAGGTCATATCAGTGCGCACGACTTGATCGATCCAAGCCTTAAGGCAGGCCGGGATGGAGAAGTTATGCATGGGCGTCGCGATGAGTAACGTGTCGCAGGCGAGTAGTTCGGCCGTAAGAGCGTCGGAATGGTGCAGGATGCCTTTCATCGACGGGTCATCGTGGTCCGCTGGGGCGAAGGCCGCGCCGACCCAAGCGTCGGAGATGAAGGGTGGGGGATGGTGGCCGACGTCGCGATGGGTGACCTGCAGTCCGTGGACTTTCAGACGTAGGTTCTGGATGAAGCCGGCAGAAAGTTTCCGGGTTACCGAGCGGACCGTGCGAGGCGAGGCGTCGATGTGCAGGACTTTCATCTGCACAAGGTATCCGCTACGGAAGGGAAGTCAAAGGGGCGGATTCCAAGGCAAGGGAGACCGGAAACCGGATGAATTGCTGGGGTATACTTAAGCCCGCAGCATTCTTTCCGATTTCCGGTCTCCCTTTGAATCGATGCAACTATGTCGTGACGCGGTCCCGACCCTACCTCATTCGGCCCTCTCAGTTCGTACCCTTGGCCAAGGTCGTCTTCAGCTCGGTTACGATCTGGGCGTAAGCCGGATCCTTGGCGAGGTTAGCTAGTTCTTTCGGGTCTTTCTCGTGGTCGTAGAGTTCGACGCCGAGCTTACCTTCATTCCATTCCGTATAGCGGAAACGCTCGGTGCGGACCGAACGGCCGACTTTGCGGGCGGGAGCGTTCTTCTGTTTGCCGCCGGCGAAGGAGGCGTCGCGGTTGGCGGCACCGAAGTCGACCTGCGTGTAGGCGACGTTGGCCCACGGACGATTCGGGTCTTCGAGCAAGGCTCGGAGGCTCTTGCCTTGGGCGCGCTTATCGGGTGTTAGGTTGCAGAGGTCGGCGACCGTGGGGTAGAGGTCGATCAGTTCGGTCACACGATTCGTGGACTGGCCGTTGGTCTTGTTGTCCGGGTCGCGGATGATGAACGGAACGCGTGCGGAATCTTCGTAGAGCGAGCGTTTCTGCCAGAGGCCGTGTTCACCGAGATTATAGCCGTGGTCGCTGATGAAGATTACCAGGGTATTCTTATCGAGGCCCTGTTTCTTGAGCTCCGCAAGCACGAGGCCAAACTGGGCGTCCATGAAACTCATCGATGCCAGATAGGCCTGCTTGGCCGTACGCTGCGTGTCTGCGGACATGCCATAGTTGGCCACGGAGGTGTTGGAGAGGGCCACCTGAGGCTTGGAAGCACGGTCGGCGGTGGGGTCGGGGGTCAGTTCCACTTTATCCTTCGGATAGAGTTCGAAATACTTCTTCGGCGAGACGTAGGGCGTGTGTGGGCGGAAGAAGCCCACGGCCAGGAAGAAAGGCTTGGAGCGCTTTTCCTGCAGGAAGGTGATGGCCTGCGCGGCAATCTTGCCGTCGGTCTGTTCGGCGTCGGTGCCGTCGGCGGCGAGCCAACTCAGCGTGCCGCCGTAGTTACCGGTGCCGACGAGTACCTGACCGGCCTTTCCCTTGGCCTTGTCGGTAGAAGAGCCAGCGCCGACGCCAATCGAGAAGATCTTGTCCTCGTCGTCGCAATCACGGCCGCGGGGATTCCAGACCTGTTCCCAAGACTGCGGATCGTCGAGGCCGTTGGTGCCGATCTCTTTCGGTACGCCGTAGTGGTAGAGCTTGCCGATGCGCCCTACGGTGTAGCCGTTATTCTTAAACATCTGGGGCATCGTGACCATGTCGGGAATCACTTTGCGGAATTCCTTCGCGTTATCGTAGACCCCGGTGGTGTCGGGGCGGAGACCGGTGAGGAAGGACGTGCGGCTCGGATTGCAGAGCGCGTATTGGCAATAGGCGCGATCGAAGCGTACGCCTTCACGGGCGAGCGCATCGATGTTCGGCGTTAGCGCCGGGCCGCCGTAAGTGCCCATGCGGGTGCCACAATCATCGGAGACAAGGAGCAGTACATTCTTGCGAGGCTCGACTGCGAAAGCCGAGACGCACGCGAGGAGGAGAAGGGCTGAGGTCAGGCGCATGAAGCTATCTAGGGGACAAGTGGGCACGTGGGCAAGGGGACAAGATTATGGGCAGGCGACCAAGACTCACGAGCCTTGGCTGCACTTCCATGCCCACGTGTCACCTTGCCCACGTGCCCACTTATTCTTCGCTTACACTTCCCAATCGTCGCCCTTGCCCTGGAGGAACTTGTCGATCGCGCTGAGCACGAGGTCGACGGCTTCCTCCTGGGAGGTCTTGTCGGTCTTGATATGGACCTCAGGAGATTCCGGGGCTTCGTACGGAGACGAGATGCCGGTGAACTCGGCAATCTCACCACGGCGGGCCTTGGCGTAGAGTCCCTTGACGTCGCGGGATTCGCAGACGGCGAGCGGGGCGTCGACGAAGACCTCGATGAACGTGTGGTTCGCCAGGGCGGCGCGGGCCTTGGCTCGGTCGGCAGCCAAAGGGGCGATCAAGGTGACGAGCGTGATGTGACCCGTGCCAGCGAAGAGGCCGGCCACGGCGGAGGCACGACGGACGCTTTCGGCGCGATCGGCGGCGGAGAAGCCTAGGTCGCGGTTGAGCGAGACACGGAGGTCGTCGCCATCGACGCGGATGACGTTGCGGCCGGCGTCGAAGAGACGGCGCTCGACGGCTTCGGCGATGGTCGACTTGCCTGAGCCCGAGAGGCCCGTGAACCAGACGACTGCCGGTGGGTGGCCGGCGCGGGCGCCGCGTTCGGAGGCGGTGACCTTGCCGGAAGGGGCTTCGGACTTCGAGACTGCGTCGAGGATGATGCCGCCGCCATGGATGCGGCCGCCTTCTTCGAGGGCGAAACGACCCGTGATGGGGCACTCGCTGTGCAGATCGTAAGCGATGTTACGCGTGGCTCGGACGATCACTTCGCAGATCGAGTCACGGGGGACGCTGGCGGCCTCTTTGGATTCTAGCGTGGAGGCATCGGTGACCTTTATGATCTTGGCGATGACGGCGTCCACGTTCTGGGTAAGTAGGCGTAGGCGGTAGGTCTTGTTCTGGACGAGGGGCTCTTTGCCCAGCCAGAAGATGCGGGCGCGGAATTCGCGGCCGACGCGGGGCTGGTTGGCCGGGTGGGACGCGACCTGGCCGCGTTCCACGAAGATCTGCTCGGAGAGCGTCACGCTGGCGGAGCCGCCCGTGCCGACCACCGAACGGGAATCAGGGCCCGGCCAGTCCTCGAACGTGCGGACCGTGCTGCGACGCCCGCCGGGCTGGAAGATGAGCTCGTCGCCGGGACGGATGGCGCCGGCTTCGACGCGACCAGCGATGATGCGACGGTGGTCGAAACGGTAGATGTCGGAAATCGGGAGGCGGAGGGGTAGCCCGGTGAGGTCGTCCTCGTGGGCGAAGTTGTCGAGGGCCTCGGTCACCGTCGGGCCCTTCCACCAAGCCATCTTGGCGGAGCGGTCGACGACGTTCTCGCCGTGCTTGGCGGCGATCGGGATGAAGTGGACGGCGTTCAGGCCGAGCGTCTTCAGGAAGGCCGAGTATTCGGCGACAATCTTCTGGTAGGTGGACTCCGAGTGGTCGACGAGGTCCATCTTATTCACCAGCACGACGAGCTGCTTTACGCCGAGGAGGGAGAGCAGGAATGCGTGGCGGCGAGACTGGTCCATCACGCCTTCCTTGGCGTCGATGAGAAGGAGGGCGGCGGAGGCGCTGGCGGCGCCAGTCACCATGTTCTTAAGGAACTCCTTGTGGCCCGGGGCGTCGATGATCGCGTAGGCGCGCTGCTTCGTGCGGAAGAAGATGCGCGTCGTGTCGATGGTGATGTTCTGTTCCTGCTCTTCGATCAGGGCGTCTAGGAGGAAGGCGTATTCGAACTCCATGCCTTCGATGGCACAGTTCTTACGAACCTGCTCGATTTTTCCGTTGGGCAGGGAGTCGGTGTCGTTGAGAAGGCGGCCGACGAAGGTGGACTTACCGTGGTCGACGTGGCCGACGACGACGACGTGCATCTTGCGATGGTCTTCGACGGAGGGAAGGGAGGTGCTCACAGGTTGGGAAAGGGATTGGGTGTTCATCTTGTTGGGCTGCTCACATGAAGCCCTTGGCGCGGAGTTCCTGCATCGAGTTGCGACCGACGTGGTCCTGGGCGCGACCGGCGCGTTCGCTGGTCTTGGTCAGCTTGAGTTCCTCGATAACTTCGTCGATGTTGCTGGCCGGGCTGTCTACCGGGTGCGTGATCGGGTGGCAGCCGAGGGAGCGGAAGCGCTTGCCGTTGCGGGCGAAGTAGAGGGTCGGGTTCGGGATGTTCTCGCGGCGGATGTATTCCCAGATATCGAGTTCGGTCCATTCGAGCAGAGGCTGCACGCGGACGTGGCCGCCTTCGGGAGCGGAGCTGGCGAACTGGCCCCAGAATTCCGGCGGCTGGTCCTTGTAGTCCCAGTTGCCTTCGGCGGAGCGAGGGGAGAACCAGCGCTCCTTGGCGCGGGTCGGGTCTTCGTCGCGGCGGATACCGGTGACGAGGGC
>Ga0209500_10000119_pt1 | contig 72074 bp, 85 predicted proteins | sample S_140212_EF_Meta_FD_187323 | JGI IMG/M metagenome (GOLD analysis project Ga0209500, IMG submission 187323) | Freshwater microbial communities from Lake Simoncouche, Canada to study carbon cycling - S_140212_EF_MetaG (SPAdes) (version 2) | ecosystem: Environmental > Aquatic > Freshwater > Lake ... | reverse complement strand
GAAGATTTCCGCTTGTATTTAAAAGCATTTGAACATTAGCACTACCACTTGCAAAAAATATAGAACCACTATCGTTTCTTAATAGTAAGTTATTTGCACCTGCTAAATTTGAAGCAGTACCATCACCAATAATTTGATTTGATTGTGTGGTTGGATTTATTCTAAAACGAGTTACCGCACTTACTTCGCCATTTACGCTTAATTTTTGACCTGCATCTGTGGTTGTGCCGATTAAACAATTTCCATTAGCTAAAAAATTAAATTGATAATTGGTATCATCTGCTGCAAATGACATAAATGTGTCTGCACTTGTTGCTCCCGATACATAATATAAACCTGCATTTTTAGTAGTTCCACTTGCATTTTTAGCACCAAACCTTAATGCAGAATTTGCACTATTTGTGGTTGATGTTACTTGAATACGAGCAGTTCCATATGATGTTGATATTAAATCTCCTGCCGTTAAACCATTACTTAAAATAACATTACCGCCGCTTAAAGTTAATTGATTTGTAAAACTTAATTGAGCAACTGATGTAGCATTTGATGAACATTCTAAAGTTGCATAACCACCGCCCGAATTACTTACTTTTATTTTAGCACCCGCAACACCGCTTTGTACTTCTAATCTTTCACTTGGTGCAGTTATTCCTATTCCAACATTACCCGCAGATGTGATAGTAAATCTTTCAGCGTTAGCAGTATTATCATAAATATTAAATCTGCCATCCCCTTGCAAGCCTGATGACCAAGTTCTTGTTGGACTTGAAAAAGATAATAACGCTTGAAATCCTGCAGTTGTGCTTTCAACTTGAATTAATGAATGGCTTGAACCATAAAATCTCGCATTAATATATTGCGAAGACCCTGCATTTGCCTCAAATCTATAACTTCCAGTTGTAGTGTTTAAATAAACATTACTTCCATTATCAAATAATAATGAGTTTCCTAAAGCACTTGCTCCTGTAAACTTTGGTAAGTAATTAGTAGTACCTGTGCCTGTGATAGGATTTGTTAAAGCGTTTTGCTTGTTATTAAATGTTGTCCAATCAGTAGAAGATAAAGCACCAGTTGTTGAACCACTTGCTAAAGCTAAAGATAATGCCTGTGTAGATAAAGATAAACCATTTGCAGTTCCTAAAGTTACCGCATTATGCCTTGCAGCAGTATTTGCAGCCACATTAGAGTTAGCATCTACCCTTGCTTCTGTATAGTAAAGGTTTCCACTCTCAGTTACCTGAGCTGTTGTATAATCTCCTGAAACAGCAATTACTGCACCCGTTCTACCGAATACAGATACAACTGCACCACTTGGAATTGCTTGAGTAGATAATGCGCCTGACGCATCCGCCACAACCATCCTGCTACCCGAACCTGCTAATGAACTTAATGTTGCTGCACCACTTGCCGCTAATCTAAATGCTTCAACTCCTGAAGTTATACTTTCTGATGAACAATTAACTCTAAAAATTAAATATCCACCTGCGCCTGTATTACCTGCTAAAATATAATTATCATTGTTATTACCAAGTTGTAAAATACCTATAGCTCCTGTAGTAGTTCTTAATGATGTTGCATAACTACTTGGATATCCTGAATCAAATATTTTTACTTGGTCTACTACTGTTATGTTACTCGAAAATGTCGCCGCTCCTGAATTTGCAATTTTAAATGGGCTATATCCTAATAAATCAGAATAAATTCCAAAACCTATAACGCCACTGCCGGGACCAATTCTCCATTGACCACTACCAAGTGATACTCTTGTATCTTTTAATATAATTGCATCACCTGTTGTAGAATCAAACGTAATGTTTAATCTACCTCCTAATGCTGTTGTTGAACCAATGCCAACAAACGTACCGTTGTCGTATATTGAAGAGTTCCCTACAGCCGTTCCACTTGTCCACTTAGCAACGTAATTGGTTGTACCAACACCTGTAACAGGGTCAGTTAAAGCTGCTTGATATTGTGGGATATTTAAAATACCACTATTATAAGTAGCCGCTCCACTTGTTCCAAGAGTTGTTAATGAAATTGCCGCTCTTGCTCTTGCATCTGTAAAGTATAAATTAGTACCCTCTACTAAGTCAGTTGTGGTCTTAGTAGCAAATGCTGAGTTAAATCTTGCAGCTGTGTAGTAAAGATTAGTACCTTCTGTAATATTTGAAGTTGTTAATGAAACGGCACCCGTAAATCCGTTAACCGAAGTTACCGAGTCCGTGTTATCTACCTGTTGCCAAGCAGTGCCATCAAAAATTGCCCAATCTCCAATATTCCAATCTGTAATTCCGTCTAAGTTAGTAGAACCTGCAACATTGACAATGTAGTACCATCCTTGTGTACCAACACCACTTGCTAAAAATGGATTATTAGTAGATGCATTCCATACACCCTTGTAAATTGTACCACCAACTAAACTATTAATTTGGTTTTGTACTTTACCAAAGGCTGTTACAATTGAGTCTGTAGCATTAACCGTTCCACCGGTAATATTTAATCCCGTTAAAATTTTAGCCGTTACAGAATTATTTGTAAGCGTAACTGCAGCACTGCCCGGACCCGAAGCCGTAGCCTCACCCGTTAACGCTGTAATATAATTACCCGCCGCTTGTTTACTATCAAATGTAGTCCAATCAGTTGAACTTAGATATCCACTTAGAGTAGCACTTGCTTGTTGAATTGTAATATTTGGATTTAATCCACCACTTGAAAATAATGGTGACGAAGCAGTAACAGAATTTATATAAGTACCTGCCGCTTGGTATTGAGGAATGTTTAATGTATTCCCAATAAATGTAGCAGCACCTGAATTACCTATAACTGTAAGCGTAATTGCATTTTGTTTACTATTAAATGCCGACCAATCGGTATTTGATAGTGCACCACGATTAATTGCACTTGCAGTTGGTAAATTAAATGTATGAGTGTCAATTGCACTAACTATATTAAAATCTGTCCCAACTGTTCCTGTTTGAAAATATTGAATTTGTGATGTTAATCCATTTAATGCACTAATACCCGCACTAAATGTTGTTATAACTTGACATAAATGAGTCCCTTGAGTATGTAATGTTATTGTTCTACCACTATGTATAACATAAATTCTAATAGCTAATCTATCAGTTAATGTCAAAGTAGTTGCAGGTACAGCAAGAGCACTTGTATATAAATCAATTGCCGTACCTCCTGTAATTCCTTCAGGGTTAGCAGAGTTACTTGCAATCAAAGTAAATGTAGCACCATCGTATTTATATAATTCTACATAAAAACTTGGGCTACCTCCATTTGAAGATGCACTAAAGAATATTTCAAAGTTCCAATTTCCTGCAGGAATGTTTAGTAAAGCAGGGTCTCCTGCATTTGTAATAAAGTTTGCTATATAGCCATTTGCATTGATAGTAAAATCTGCATTACTACCTACAACAGCAGACTTACTCATTTGATAATAAGCATTTCCACCTATTGTTCCTTGAGACGTTCCTCCATTTAAGTAGTAAGATACGCCCCCGCCTCCGCCTCCCGAAGTAGGGAAGTTTGCTAAAGTACCGTCTCCTCTAATATATTGAGATGCAACACCTGCAGCTGTTACAGCAAGTATTCCATTTGATGTCAAAGGACTATTTGTAACAACAAATGCAGCAGGCATAGATAATCCAACAGAAGTTAATCCTGTGTCAATATCACTCCAAGTAGCAGTAATAGTACCGCCATCTTGTTGTGTTAATGTTAATGTCTTTGTTGTGGTTCCCGTTACTGCAGCACTAACAATCATATTGTCGTAAGCAGTATTCCAATTTGCAGAGTTGTCAGTAATATATGAAATTACTCCTGCGGTAGATTTTACAAGACCGGTCCCGCTTAATGCAACTTGCTTATTGTTAAACGTATTCCAATCAGTAGAGCTTAAATATCCATTTGTAGAAATACCTGATTGAGAAATACTAATAACATTTGATGTTATATTTAATGGTGCTGTAGCACTTGTTATTCTATTATCATAGGCAGCTGTAACGTGTGCGTTTGCATCTACCCTTAACTCTGTATAATATAAATTAGTTCCCTCAGGAATATTTGTTGTAGTTAATGAAACAATTCCTGTAAAACCGTTCACCGAAATTACTGACTCACTATTATCAACCTTCTCCCAAACGGTACCATTAAAGATAGCCCAATCACCTAAGTTCCAATCCGTAATACCATTAAGGTTTGTTGAACCCGGAACATTAACTATGTAATAGTAACCTTGTGTACCTACCGAGCTTGTTAGCGTTGGCGTATTGGTTAAAGCGTTCCAAGTTCCCTTGTAAATAACTCCACCTATTAATCCATTTATTTGATTTTGGACTTTACCAAATGCCGTTATAATTGAATCAGATGAAGTAATAGCTCCACCTGTAATACTTAAACCTGTTAATATTTTTACTATTACAGCCGAGTTTGATAATGTTACTGCAGCTGCTCCCGGTCCTGAACCTGTTGCCTCTCCTGTTAACGAGGTAATGTAATTACCTGCATCCTGTTTATTATTAAATGTATTCCAATCAACAAAACTCAAGTATCCATTTGTGGAAACATTTGCCTGAGGAATTGAAATTGTATTTAATGCAATACTTAGTGGTGAGGTAGCACTTGAAATTCTTTGATTATATGCCGTGTTCCAATCAGCAGAGTTATCCGTTATGTACGAAATTACTCCTGCAGTTGACTTTACAAGCCCTGTGCCATTTAATGCAACCTGCTTGTTGTTAAAGGTAGTCCAATCCGTTGAACTTAAATAACCATCCGTAGAACCGCTTGATTGTGAAATTGAAAATGCACCTGTTAAGTTATTATAACTTAAAGGAGCTGAAGCGCTTAATGATGTTAGTGTAATGTAAACATTTGAGTCAACGCTGCCGTCTGCCTTTAAAAATTCAGATGCTATACCGCCAACCTTTACAAATGCTGTTGCATTAATATAACCTGCAATTGTTACCTCTATCCCATCATCACTAATAAGTGAATCTTCTAAAGAAGTAGCAGTAAGCCATTTTGGTAATTTACCCGCTGTACCACTGCCTGTAACAGCACCTATAATTGCAGGTAAATCGGTAGATAATATTCTTATATTGTCGTTTAATACAGAGTCGTATCCAACAATAAAAATATTTGGTGATATTGATATGACGTCTGTAAATTGCGAAAACTTTTTATTCGCCATAATTTTATGTTTATTCTAATATGTAATTACCTCAAGAAATGGAAATACTTATAGCAATCATTAAGCCGTTCATATTACCAAAGAGCTAAAATGTTTGTTGCAGTAGTTCCTTCTGCAGATAGTTTTATTGTCTGCACAGGGATAAATTGACCTTGAGCAACATTTTTTAATACTACCTCATCATAACCAATAGTTGTTATTGCAATGTCTCCGGCTCCTGCTGTAGGTCCTACACCAATATATAATACGCAGCCATTATTATTTTCACCATTAAAAACAATATAATCATTACCCTCAAGAAGAAACCCTGTAGTAAGATTTAATACTAATGTAGTTTCAGATTCAACAGATTCAACCGTTGCAGCATAGTTAGCATCATAAGAATAAAGAATGTCTCCCGCCTGAATGCCTAATGCAATAAATTCAGCAGTAATATCTGTTAAAGTAAATCCACTTACAGAAGTAACTGTACTTGAAATCATAACTGCCGGGAATGGAATATTAGCGTAGTCACTTGGAATAACCTTTAATGCTCTACCTACTTGTAATTTTTGAGTTGCCATCTTTATTTATTTTCTTTATATGGGAATTTATTGTTTAATGCTTCTTTACGTTGCTTACATCCGCAGTCTTTACCTGTAGCATTTGCAATCTTGCTCACAACAGCCTTTATTCCTGTAGCTGTAGTAATCTTTTCAATAGTATCTCCTAATCCTCTGCTACGTATAGGCATATTACTTTTTTATAGTTGAAGATAATTGTGAACCAACGGTACCGTTCATAATGCAAGGGTCAGCAAGACCTTTACAAGTTGCTTTTTTACCTGCAATCTTTACACCACCGTACTGAGCGTTCTTTAAACTTGGGCTATTCTTAGCAATTTCTCCGCTTAACATAACTCTAATTCCTGTTGCTTTCATTTTTATATATTTTATTTTACAAAGATATTAAATTTTTAAAACTCTTTTACCGATAGCAAACCTGCTTTGGCATATTATTTTTTCTTTGGAAGATATGCAATAGAATCCTTCTTAACGCCATATCTTTGATTAAACTCTTCTTGAGTAACCTTACCAATCTTCTTTTTATTAAAGGCTACCTCAGCAACATACTCTTTGTTCTCAGGGTTTTTAATATTATCTGCCCACCTTACTACAGGAGTAGGTGCCAATGGGGTGTCAGGTCTTTTGGTTTTTTTAGATGACTGTTGCATAATTAATATTTCCCTCTTCTTCCTTTAGGATTAGGTGTTGTTGAACCTCCGGGACCTGCCCATAAGTTTTTACAAGCCCAATACCTTGGAGTTAATTTATCACTTGCCGTATCACAGCTGTGTCTTGCCTTAAAACTCTTGCGAGCAGCGGCAGAATAATTGTTACCATAGCCCTTTGCGCCAAAGTGAAGAAGTTTCTCTTCACCGTTGGCACAGGCTTTAACCATTTTCTTTTTTCCCGCTCTGTCTGATGCGACAGGGCGATTGCAACTCATTTTGGACTTGTCCGCCATAATGTTACTTCATCATTTTCTTTCCTACAGCTTTTTTAACTGCAGCTTTAACAGCTTTCTTAGCCATACCGCCCGCAGGTGGCATTAACTTAGAAGCAGCAGGCAATGAATTGGTGTTTTTACCTTGAGATTTTTTCATCTTACTTAGATTATTGGTTTATAATAATTAACTTTGATACAAAAGTAATAAATTAAATCGAATGAAAACTTTAAATAATGATTATCTTAAATATTGGAGGGTAATTAGGTACTACATAATGGCTAAGTATAACCTATGTCAGAACTCATTAGACATACTCCTATTTCTCAACTCCGAAGAATACTTTAGTAGAAAAAAATTCCAAGAATTTAACGAGCTCCTGCCTTGGGACAGGAGTAGATTTGACAAATTAGTAGCCGACGGTTGGATAGATAAGTTTAGAGACGGACCATCTCAAATATCAAAGGTATATAAGCTCTCGTACAAAGCCAAAAGAGTAATTACCTCTATCTATAAGAAACTAAACGGTGATGAGATACCTATGAGTCAGTGTAATAACACGATGTTTGCAAAAAATGTACGGTACACCGACAAAGTGTACCGCAATTTTATGAAACAGATGAACAATTATATTAGGGAAAAGAAACTTGACCCTAATTACGATAAGGAATTATAATACTACGACAACGTCACGCTCTTGGATGATGCTATACTGCTCATTGTGTATCACCATCGTGTAACCGTGACCTTTGTCATAGTAAATTTCGTCGCCTTCTGCAATTGCTGATACGTCTGTACCCGCAGCCTTAACAATTCCTCTTTTATATCTTAGTTGATTGGCGTCTTCGCCTGATAATAATATCCCTGACGAGGTAGTAACCTCTTCGTCTACGATTGTAATGATGATATTCTTGCCGATTGCTTTCATAATTTTGATTTGATTATATATTCTATTGCGCTTTGTAACAGTTCAATGTTATCTTTAAAGTGACCAACCCCTAAATTACAATTAATGCAGAGTAGTCCTCTAACTTTCATTGTTGTGTGGCAGTGGTCTATGTTTAACTTAACCGACTCTGTAAATTCAGTGCTGCAAATATAACACTTGTTATTCTGTTCGAGTAATATTTGGTTAAGTATTTCTTTTGTTATACCATACTTGCTATACTTCCTCTTTTCATAGCGCTTCCTTTCATAACCAACAACCTTATTCCTATTCCTCTCCCTCCACGAATGCATATATTCAGGTTTGTTGGTACCCATTATATAAAGATAACAAACAAAACAATTACCGATATGAACCCTATTGTCGTGACGATTACATCTTTTTTTGTAACTGAATCGTCTACAGCCTTTGCTGTAACCACAGAGTTGGGGTCTAACTCGTACCTATTCTGCTGCTCATTAAAGTTATATAGTAAGTAATTCCCATTTGGAATTAGAATAGAGCCACGCTTGTACACCGTATCTCTAACCAAGGTAGGCTTAATCTTAGTAATGGAGTCAATCTCTATTTTAAGTTTATCAATCTGAGTCTTTGTATTCTTAAAGACCATATTAATATTCTCAGCCTGCTTCTTGGTCATTACAACCACCGTATCTTTTCCCTCAATTCGTTGAGTCGGATACGATTGGCTCAAGGTTAAAATGGGTAGACTTATTAGCAGAGTTAAACTCAACAATAGCCTTAGTTTCTTGTAGTTCATTTTTTAGTTGTACTTTTTCTTCTTGCAATGTCTCAATACTCTCTTTCATTCCTGAGACTTTACTTGAAGATATTTTATCAATCTGTTTAGTAAGAACGTCAATCTTTTTTAACCTTTGCTGCGATTTTTGCATAAGAATTTCTAACTCCTGCTCTTTAGGTGCTATCATCTTTGGCGGCTGCGCAAGCACAACAGTCATTAAAAGTACAAGTATAATTGCTATTCTCATTTTAATATCTGTAACATTTCAACTTTAGAAATCATATATCCTAAAGTAGAGTCACTCTTTCTAATGTGCTCGGTTAACTTGTCTATTTTTTGATTTAGAACAATCACCTCCTCGTTGCATTTATCTATCTGCTTAGTGTAATTCATCTTACCGTCCACATATAAATACCCAATTGCAACCAATACAATAAATAATAACCCTTTAACGGGGTCCTTACTAAACTGCTCAAATGATATTGGCATTGCCGAAGGAACCTTTACTTCAGTTTTTTTAACAGCCGACATTATTCTTCTCCTTCTTTTTTCTTACCCCAAATTTTATCTACCGAGGATAACCCTAAACAACCAAATGTTAATAATGCTACAGCGTCAACTAATTCCCTTGAAGGTGCAAAGTGCGCCTCGGTAAATGAATTAGAGTACATAGTAACGCAAAGCGTTAGTGCACATATGATACCTACAACTCTCTTTGATGATGGATTTCCTGCCTCATCTTTGAGCACTTCTCCTAACCAAGTTATTAATTTTTTCATATAGCAAAGATATAAAAAAAATAATTTTTAAATAGTTCCCATTTTGGGATTTTTAAAGCTCATTATTCGTATTAATTCGTATCAATACGGCTCACTTTTGAGCTACAAATGTTAATTGTTTTGTTGGTACTTGTTAAATGTTTGCATAATTTTTTAGTAACGTTTCATGCACTTTGTCCACTTAATTCGTTAAAAAACAGGACATTACAGCACTTGTAATATTTGTAGGTGTTAAATCTTATCAATCCCACCTATAGATGTTTTCTATAATAGCTTAACCCAAATGGGGGTTTTATCCCCCATCCAAGCTCCACGTACATTATAATCAAAAAATTCTAAGGCTTCGTCGTACTCCATCCCCTGACTCATAAAAATTTCAATGCATTTATCTACAGAATAAACTAATCGCATCTCATCTTCCTCTACGCCAATGACCGCCTCATCAAGACCGTCAGCCTTGAGAAACTCCTGCTCGGGATAGGCGTGTATAATTTTATTAAGAACCTGCTTCATACGTCCTTGACATCGTAATGATAGCATTCGTACTTAGTATAGTTATTGCAACTGAGACTGCATTCTGTAGTGCGCTTCTCGTTACCTTTAATGGGTCAATAACACCCATCGAAATTAAATCTCCCATCTTACCATCTTTCAGGTTATAGCCCCAACCTTCTTTTTTCTCACCGCTATAAATATCTTCAGAACTTAATCCTGCATTAGTTAATATTTGTTTTAGTGGTGACTCAATTGCAAGTTGAATAATTAAACTCGCAATCTTATATTCGTCAGATGCATCTTCTGTTAAAAACTCTGAGCAGTTAATCTCGTACAATGCCTTACCCGCTCCCGACAATATTCCCTCCTCCAAGGCTGAACGTACCGCGCATACCGCGTCGTCTACTCTATCGAATAATTCCTTCTGCTCCAAGTCAGTGTTACCACCGACGTAGATTACACCAACACCACCCGTGAGTGATGCGATTCTCTCTAAGATAAAGTCCTTGTCCGTCTTTCTCTTTGCCATTGCGTAAGCATCCCACAGCTGTGCAACGCGCTCAGCAATTAATGTTTCGTCCGCCTTTGCAGTTGACTTAACAAGTACCGTGCTGTCTCTACCAACAATTACTCTACTTGCGTGACCTAAATCAGCGTAACTGATATGAGACAAATCATCTCCGGTTTTCTCGCTGAAGTACGTGGCTCCGACGCTAATAGCAATATCTTGCATCAGCTCGTGTTGCTTGTACCCAAAGTTCGGTGGTTGAATTGTGCATATCTTTAAGTTGTTCTTCATTACGTTAGCGGCAATAGTGTTAACCACATTGGTAGAGCACGGTGCAATGATTAGTAATTTTTTACCCTCAGATATAATTGGTTTTAATACGTTCTCAATCTGCAAGATGTTACTAATGTCCACATCTGCTACCATTACCATCACGTCCTCAAATATACACTCGTCCTTCTTTTGGTTATTGATAAACAGCTGAGACGAGTAACCTCTCTCAATCTTTAATCCCTTAGTGGTTTCAGCATAGGTGTCCGCAGTCTGCGACCTCTCGACGGTCACGATACCGTTCTTACCAACCTCTTTATATACCTCAGAGATAATCTTACCTATCTCCTTGTCGTTGTTTGCTGATATAGTTGCCACATCGGACAACATTGCGTTACTTACCTTCTTACTTTTTTTAACCAACTTGTCCACCACCTTAGTGGTTATGTCCGATAACGCTCTTAATACTTCTGTTCTGTTGTAACCCTCGTTAATTAAGTTAAGACCATTTATTACTAAAGCCTCGGTTAGCACAATTGCAGTGGTCGTACCGTCACCGGCACTCGTAGCAGTTCTGTCTGCCGCCTCCTTCATAATCTTAACCGCAAGGTTTTCTACAGGGTCTAACAGGTCAATAGACTTTGCTACTGTTACCCCGTCCTTTGTTACCGTAATACCGTGTGTGTGATTTGGTGATTCAATTAGCACCGTGTTTCCACTTGGACCTAATGTGCTCTTGACAGCCTTCGCCATCAGCTTAACACCATTAGCTAATTTTTCCCTACCCTGCTCGTCGAACTGTAAGTTCTTCGGGGAGTACCCTAAATTTTCTGTTTGCATTTAATTTGATTTAATGTTGTGTGTTTGCAAATATAACAAATATCGCTAATACACAAAAAATATTTTACTTAATTTTGGGTATGAATAATATCATTGCCACTTACCGCTATATACCCTATGGTACGAAAGTTAATGTAGTCGTTACCAACGACATTGCCGCGTCAATTTTACAATACGACTCAGACTACGACGAGTCGGTAGACTACAGCGGTTGGGTGGCATCCTTCGTAGAAGGCAAATTAAATACTTGTTATATTATCCTCAAGCAAGAGGCAACCATCAGCGACATTATTCACGAGGTCACGCATCTTGTGCAGTACGTTCTGAAGTATCACAATGTAAACATCGCAGACGAATTAGATGAGAATATGGCTTATGGTATATCCTTTTGGTCTGAGCTAATATTAGCCTCTGTGAGACCCGATACTCCATATCTAACCGATTGGGTTAGAGCGCAGGTTCAAACTTCTCTGAGCCCTTCAAATTAAACTTAAAGGCTGCTCCTACTCTCATTTGTCCCGTCACTAAATCATACCCCACAAAGTAAAAGTGCGGCTGATAAGCCGGGGTAAATACTCCGTCGACAGATAGGGTCACTCCCTTTTTACCAAACAGTACCGAACCACCTACACCAATTGATGCCTGCTTACGATGAATCATATAATTGGTCTTAGTAATCTGAGCCTGTGTCATCTTGAGTGATGCCAATCTTGATTGGATAGAATTCTCTGAAATGCGCTCGGTTAAAAATAATTTAACTCCCGTAAACTCTATACTATCTTCGTAGGTCTTTGTAGCATAATAGTCTCCTACTACGTACGATGTATCCACCACCGTATTAATTATGGTATCATTTTTAATTATGGTTTTAGGGACTAATTTAGTAATGTATTTAGTCTGCGCAGGCAGCTCAACGTACTGCGTGTCAATTTTTACAGTGTCTAATGTTAGATTATTGGCACCATTGTGACAACCATTTCTAAGTAATGCAATAGCAAAAACTATTGCTAAAGCCCATCCAAGCGTGTTTTTCATATTTATGTCGTTATGTCGTTTTTTAATCTCCCTATATATATATATATATTTCCTCCTTTTATATATTTATTTTCTATTAGAAACTAACTTTAAAATTGACATTATCGACAGTATATTAATAATCAATTAGTTAACTATCAATAATCGTCGTAAAATCTAACATCTTAATGTCGATATTCTAACATTGTTATTACTTTGATAAAAAAAAGAGGAGCCTAACTAAAGACTCCCCTAAACCAAAACATATAACTATAACAAACAAATACTATTTTATCAACTCTTGCTTCTTCAATTGGACTATGTTCTTAGCCTTAGCAGCCTTAGCAGCTAATATAGACTTACCCTTGTCTCCTTGAAAGTATTTCTTTACACCAAAGGCACTATCGCCTCTGTCCTTACCGCCCATCATTACTTCTTCTTTTTCATTGCTTGGGTTGTTCTACCTGCAGCTGCATAGAAAGTATCTTTTGCCGCTTTATATTTATCAGAATCCTGAGGACTTAATAACATTGCATTTTTATTTGCCTTGCCAATACTATCCATTGTTTTCATAGAGTTTTCCATTTTTGTAGAATCTCTTGTGTACTCTGCTTTTTTATCAGAGAATCTCTGACTTACGTTTGACTTTAATGTTTGCTTTGCCATTTCTATTTATTTTAAAAGTTTTACAAATTCAGGACCCTCAGACATTTCAGACCTTCTGTTACCCATAGCAACCGCCTCAGCATACATCTCAATCTTATTAGCCTTCTTTAATTCTTTTCTTGCAATACAAGCAGCAGTTACTCCGGCAATACCCATATTAGGTCTGTCGTTAATCAATCTACCGTTCTTTACTGTCAAACCACTTAGGTTCGCACTGTTTTTAAAATTATCCATATGATATATAATAAGGTTTAATAATACAAAGATATAAAAAAATATCAGATGATAGTAGTGTTTGGGCTATATAGCGGTTTGGCGAGCCGACCCCCGCGACGGAAACGATTTTTTTTTGCAGGGGGGGGGTCAGGATTTCCCTCGAGCGCCTCGGATTTTTTGGCGTTTTCCTGTGGGCATCCTGAGCCTGAATGAGTGGTTCGCAGCACTCAGGTAGAGTCGATTGGGTGCAGGTGATTTGTGTGGCTCTGCGCATCGCATTCGACACATCGCAAGGCACTGCTCTCAGGTAATATGAATGTGAACACAGGACAAAAAAACTATCAGGTAGACGCAGAAAGGCGGTTATTACTGCACCACCCAAAACACTACAAATTTTGATCACTTGAGCGCCCCTGAAACCCGCATAAACATTGAGTTTTTAAAATAAGTGAATAAAAAAGTAAATAATATTTTGATATTAATAGTATTGCATGTAAATTGCACATCCAATGCAGGTAGCATTGTTAAACCCCTATAAAAATGAAACACAAAGCAACAAAAAAGTACACGCACTTTGCAGTGCTTAAAGGCACGTTCATCATCGTAAATGGATGGGACTACAAGGGAACGGACAAGGAAGATATTTTGTACTACTCGAAGTACGATATCGAGGATATGGATTACGACTTTAAGGACATCAAAATCCTAACGGCTAAGCACATCCTAAGCAATGGCGTCGACCCTTACCTGTACATCAATTGGGTATCAGGACAACCGAACAAGGAAGAGTTGTACGACAAGTATTTAGTTAAGGAATTATAATCAATTTAATCAATTTAATCAGAAACAATTTAAACCAAAAAAAAATGAGAAGAGACATCAACGACATCGCATCAGAAGTAACAAACCAAATTAAATATTTGGAGTACAAGGTTAAAGATTTGCAAAAATTATTGAACGCAAATTTCTTAGAAAACTTTGCCGAAGTAGGTGAGAATTTATATACCTATCAATACCAAATTGAGGAGTACAAATACCATTTACTTTACTTTAACAATCCGAACCACGCTAACAAACATCAGCAAGAGAAACTTAAAGTAATAATCGGTAATTACGAAGTAACATTGAATCGCAAGGGCAACGTCAGGGCGCGTAGCACCAACGCCCTATCCCGTGAGGTGTCGACGTGGATATACGTCGCTGATTTAGAGTTGAAAAATTGGTTTCAGCAATTGGTTGAGAATGATATTAAAGTTCACCCGATAGAGTAATCAAATCAGGGGCGCTCAGGCGCTCCTGACGTCGTGGGATGAGTGTCCCACCTGATGAGTCCAAAAGGACGAAACGGCAAACCCCTTAAACCCATAAAAAAATGGAAAATTTAAAAAACAAAAAAATCACGATGGCGACGCTAAAGTCGTTCATTAAAAATGCAGACGAATTATTCGTCGAAACAAAGTCAAGGTTCAATGGAATGTTTGACGGCATCGAGTATTTCCAAGATACCGAGATGATACAAATTGACAAGGCTGACGCAATAGGTCACAAAGGTGTTTACTGCGTAGGTCGTAGCCGAGATTACTTTAAATACAAAGAGAAAGACGGGTACATCGGAATCGAGGTGTATAATTGTTGCGGTTGTGAAATTCTATGGACAAAAATTAAATTAAATCAAAAATAAGGAGACCAAAAAAATGGACAAGAAATTAAAAGAGTACGAAGTTTCGATGCAGTTAGTGGTTAACCCATCGAGAGACATTGACAAGGCTGAGCCTGAGTTAATGAAGGTTAAATGTATTGTACAGGCTGAGTCGGAAGACGATGCGAAGTACATTGCGAGAAGAGACCACAACGATGGTCTTAGCGTGTGGTTATCTTGGGCGTATCTAATTGATACCCCCGAGCCAACTAAGGTATCTAAGCACGAGCTACAAAGCGTATTAGACGAAATGATTTTGCATAAGAGGCAGGAAGGGCGTATGGCTCACGATTCGAACGGCAAGCTAAGATTGTTCGATGGTACGCCCGATGCCTGTTACGTTACAAGGGAATTGCTTACCGAGTGGATAAACGACTACGGCAATCAATACGAGATGTACTACCTGATAAGGTGCGACGACCCTAAGAGACCAAGTAACATTCTGCCTGATAAGCATTTTGAATTGGACGACGTGCAAGGGTTGAAAAACTACTTAAAGTTTTGCAACACCCATAAGTTAAACTACGACTTGCTTATCGAGGAGTTTGACACGGATAACCAAGAGGTGACCGATAATTTTTACCTGATTAATAATAACCACTTAAATAATTAAAAAAAAATGGCGAACAATTGCTACAATACGATTTTATTTCAAGGAGATAGAGTCGCAGAATGCTTAGAATTTATTAAATCTCGAACGACCAAAAATAGATACGATAGTATTTATTTGATGGACGGCAAACAAGAAAAGTATTGCTTTGATTTGACTATTGAAGATGGTGTTGTCGATTTCATTACTGAGGGTACTCCTGATATTTATCAGGTCGACCAACTTGCATTAAAATTCGGGTTAGACTATCGCTACGACTACGTTGAGACCGATGGTAAAATATTTGGTTGCGTTATCGGTGACGTTGGCGGTATGTCCGTAGTGAACTTAGAGGGTGAGGACTTTGATAGAATCGACCACGACAAGGAGACCGACATCTATTGGATAAAAGACTACGACAAGGAGACCGACGTCTATTCGTGGAGAGACGTGGAATACGAGTCCGAGTTGGAAGTCTTAGATATATTATTAGAGGAAAAAATTAAATTAAACTAAAAAAATGAGAAAATTAAAGATGGCTAAGTTGTGGGCAGTGGACTGCCTATGCTTAGGAAAGTTTGTGCAGATGTACACGTTCAAAAAGTGTTCCGACGCAGTTAAGATGGCGCTAACGATTGACGGGTCTAAGGTGGAGCGTAGAGAGTGTTTAACGGACAAATACTAACGGATATGGACAAGTTCAGAGTATGTGGCGTGGACGAGGACGGGTACCCACAAATCGAGGCAAGTGATTTATCGTACGACGAGGCGGTAATCGAGATGGATAGTTTAAAGGATTTATTTCCTGACACGATTTATTTTATCGATGTGCAAGGCGAACAGGAGGAGCAGAGACAGGAGCCAATGCGCAGAATGAACACAAACGGAATTGCAGATGGTTGGGAAGATTTTTTCCCCGACTACGATTGATTAGATTGGCTATGTATGGTATAAACAAGGGTTCGAGTCCCTTGCATAGCCCAAGCAATAGTGCTTAATTAAACCAAACAAAAAATGAAAGAAACAAGAATCTTTGCATCGCCATTCGATATGGTCGAGCAAACAAAGGAAGAGCGCCTACAATGGGCGGAAGACAATGGAATGGTGTGGTCGGTAATGTGGTTTATATCGTCTATAAACTGCGATATGATTAACACCGATAAGTATCAATTCGATAGCTACGAAACGTCGGACGATAGCATAAGTGTCCCCATTTATTATTACGAGGACGACGACAACGAAAAGGTTTACGACGTTGAGGAAATGACCAAAGAATTTGAGACAAAACTTTATCAATTAGAAAGAAAGTAAGATGAAAAAAACAATAATTTTATTAGCCTTAGGAGGCTTAGCTTATTCAGGTCTGATAGTCTACCTGATGAGTATTTTAGATAGCTTAAACCCGTTCGAATGGGTGGTGCTAATGTGTACAATGTTTTTATCCTTAGGCGCAGTTGCGTACGGGTGTAATAGATTAGACGAAACCCTAAACAACAAGTAAGATGGAGATTTACATTGAATACCTAAACAAAGACAACGCCTACAAGGTAGCACGTAAGGACTTTGATTCGTTCGAGGGTGCCCGCAGTTGGGGACAGCAGAACATTGACAATTTTATTTTGGATATGATTAAAATTAAACTTAAAAACTAAAGTTATGCAAGAGCAAAAAGTAGATGTGTACCAAGAGCGCAGGGAGTTGACGCAAGAGGTGATTGACAGATTGATTTATCTGCCTAAGAGCAGACGAGGATTCTTCAAGGACAAATTAGAAATGTTAATCAAGTTGTACCCGATTGAGTTCAGGGAAGTTAACGGCGTCAGAGTATTTGAAATAGTAAAGGAGGCCTGTGATGAATAAGAAAATTGTGTGGAGCGTGGTCGAAGTACCGACGAATTACGCCAAAATATATAGGTGCAAGAGTGAAAGATTGGTGGCTGAGTTTGAGACCAAACAACAAGCGAACGAGTTCACTAAGGTCAATAATATTGACGCCTATCACGACGAGATGATTGAGTGCTTTGCTATCAAGCCAAGCTACAAAGATTAATTTAATTTTGATATGTGCAATGTATATGCTATCTTAGTGCTTTATTATAACGACTGAGGTTCGATGGGGTTCGCACACTATTATTACGGGGGTTTTTGTAGTTGGTTCACCGAGACCGAAGTCGTCAGGTTTAGACCATAAAAAACGGGAGTGTCTTTAAGGACACTCTCCCGTATCGAGATGAGTTGTCTCGACTGATGATTCCAAAAGGATGAAACGGGATTTAAAAACCAAAACAAACAAACAAATGAAAAAATTTAAATTATCGGAGCTGAGTTCTTGGGTACAAGAGAACAAGTTCCCAACAATCGACCTCGAAGTGTTCGAGGTCAACAACAAGTCTGCATTGATATATTCGGTGGAGATAAAAATTAACGAGGTGGACATCGAGTTGCTCATCCATTGGAGCGAAATCGAGGATTACTTTATCGAGGATTTTGGGGCAGTGAATATGAACCTATTCGGTGAGCAGACATTGTGCTTACCTGACATTGACTTTCCCGTTGATATTTACTTTCAGGACGGGAAGTTTGAAATTATCGAGAGTTTAATAACTAAAACAATAACAAACTAAATTATGAGAGCAAAAGTTGTACAAGGCTTTGTGTGGTTCTTAGTAACTGACATAGCCAAAGAAGTTTATCAAAGCGGACTATTTTCATTATATGTTTTACACGATGACGATAGCGAAAGTTTAGTCGAAGACTTTTTTGAAATAAATCAAGCGTTGGAAAACGGAGAAGACATCGGAATAGAAGTAGGTCATTTAACTATAAAATAAAATGAAGACGAAAGGAATTTACAAAGGTGATTTGTTTTATTTACAAAACGAACACGGCAAAGTTCTCCGCAAGATAACTTGGATAGGAGAAAACAATTTCGAATGGGCAAATGGGTGGTGTTCGATAGGGCAATTAGAGTTAAACCCAAACACAAAATCAAAAGTTAAATTTATAATAAACCAAATATGAAAGTATCTATTAACATTGAATTGACAAGAGAAGTCTTGGAAGACATCTTTGTAACCGCATTAGAGGGCGGGAGTAATTATTGGTATCTTATCGGAGGTAAAGCCGTTAAGAAAGTCAGAGAAGTTGTGCCTGATAGGAGTATACCATTTAGTCAGGCTCTATTCTCAGCAGTGTACGACCACAACATTGACGTAGAGATACACGACATCGAAGAGGAGGAGGACGAGGACGCAGTTGGAACAATCAGTATGACTACGATGAGTGAAAGACTGCAAAAGTGTGCTACCGACGATAATAGTTGGGCTATCCTAAACGAAATAAACGAACACGGAGACGCCACAAGTTCGGACGTTATATTCCAATACATTGCATTGGGCGAAGTAGTTTACGCATAAAAATATTGTTTAACAATTTAGTAAAAATAAGATGACCATAGTAGCAGAAGAAATCCTGAAGGAAAAACTAAAGGACAAGCCCGATAAATTGTACATCCAAACCCTGCAGAAGATGCAAGACGGAGAGATGAGCTTTGATTTGTTTATTAACACGGGCAGAATAACACCGAGAGAGTTGTTTGTACACTACAACCCAAGCGCAAGGCTCAGACCCGATTGCAGGGACGTGGTAAGGTACGTTGGCGGTTTCTACATCCAAATCTTAATCACGGGAGATTTCCTGCTCGAGATTAACGACGCAGAACAATCGGACGAGATGAATAGCATCATCAAAGATAAGTCGCTCGAATTGGTAGAGGAGGAGTTGTGGGACAGAGTCGCAAGGAAGTTTATTTCCAAATAATTGCATAATCAATGCACAATGTGTATATTTGTGAACAATCAAATTTAATTACAATACAATGAAAAAAGATATATTTAATGAGTGTGTGGAGAAGGTAGTTCAGACATTTCGTATAGAGAGAAAGCACCTATTTAAAAAATCAAAGGTTCAGGAGTATGTAGACGCAAGGCACTTATTGTACTATCTATGTTCAGTAAGACCGATGCCCTTAGCAACAATTAATACCTATATGAAGGAGAATGGCTACAAGACAAGTTGGTCAACAATCTATAGGGGCGTATCTTCATTTGAAAACAAGATGAAACAAGACGCCGACTACAAAAAATTAGTAAAAAACATTCAAAATTCAATCACAATTTAATCCAAAACAAAATGGCGACAAACACAACAGCAGTTTCGAGTACCAACGAGGTATTCAAAACATTATCAGCAATCAGCATCAAGGACAAGATTGAGCGCAAGGGAAACCTTGACTACTTGTCTTGGGCAAACGCTTGGTCTTTATTAAAGACCCACTATCCAAACGCTCAGCGTAAAATTTACGAGCACGACCACACGGGCTTAAATTATTTCACCGACGGAACTACCGCCTACGTTAAGGTTGGTATCGTCGTGAACGACATCGAGCATATTGACTACCTGCCCGTGATGGACTTTCGTAACAATGCAATTCCAATTGGGAAATTAACGTCGATGGACGTAAACAAAACGATTCAGCGCTCGACGGCTAAGGCTATCGCAATGCACGGATTAGGTTTAAGTTTATGGACGGGCGAGGACGTTCCTGAGCTAACGACTACGCCTCCCGTAGTTTCACCACCAACAACAGAGTTGGAAGAGTTGAAGAAAGACTCGCCAAGTTGGGCTAAGGTTTGTTCGTACATCGAAGCAAATAAATCGCTTGGTATTGAGGCAATTGGAAAACAATTGAGTAGAAAATACAAAATGAGTCCCGCAGTTAAGAAGGAGATTGCTAATTTAGTAAATTCTTAATGATGGACATCATCGAACAATTGCGAGATGACAATAACTACTACGGAGTATTAGGCAAGCAGTACCTATCCAATTCGGACATAGGTACTCTGCTTAATAATCCTCAGGGTTATGGTAAGTCGAGACCCGATAGTAAAAATTTATTGGAGGGTAGATATTTTCATCAGTTGCTGATAGAGCCTGAGAAAGCGCAAGTAATTCCGTTTGTAGACGTGACGACAAGGACGACGAAGGAGTACAAGAATTACTGCGAGGAGAATAACTTGGAGATGTGTATGCTTAAAAAAGAGAAGGAGGACATCGAGAGGTTGGTGAGCGTGATGAAGCGTAACATTACATTCTATGACGAGATTTATAGAGAGGGTAACTTGTTTGAGACTCCCGCAATCACGGAGATTGCAGGTTTGAAGTGGAAGGGCAAGGCGGATATTTTAACTAACGATTCTATTATTGACCTAAAGACTACGGCAGATATTCAGAAGTTTAAATATTCTGCGAGGTCTTACAATTACGATTCGCAGTGCTACATATACCAAACATTATTTGGTAAGCCATTGGTGTTCTATGTGGTCGACAAGGCGACGGCTCAGCTTGGTATCTTTAGACCGACTGAGGAGTTCGTACGAGGCGGAGAGGCTAAAGTTTTAAAGGCTGTAGAGGTATACCAAAAGTATTATGGTGCAAACCCCACGGACGACATTGCAAATCATTACATCGAGGACACGCTATAGGTGTGTCTTCAAAGACACTTAGACCCATATGAAAAAGAAAGATATAGTAAGATTTATTATTGAAAAAATTGGTGGATTCCCTTTTAGATTAGTTAGAAATAATAGGAGTAGACCATTAAAAGTTGCAGTATTGTTATTTAACTTTTTTTGGTTTGTAATAGTAATGACTATATTTATACCCTACTTTCTTTATGAGATGACAATGGAAATAGTAAATGGAATTATAGATGATAATGATAGTCATAAAAAATAATGCCCTATCATCAGCTTAACCTTAGAGGTTGGTGGTCGGTTAAAACAGACTAAGGTAAATTTTAAAAAAAAGTAAAATGTCACAAGACGAAAAAATTTTTGCAGACGGATTCTCTTTCAAACGTCAAGAGAACGCACCCGATTTTGTTATCGGAAGAGTATCAATTAAGGTAGACGATGCAATTGCATTTATGCAGAAGCATCAAAAAGGTGGATGGGTTAACCTGAACGCCAAGTACGCAAGAAGCGGTAACGCTTACTTAGAGTTGGACACATTCGAGCCTAAGGGCAAGGGTGAAACGCCAACGGCAAAGTCAGCTCCCGCTGTTGAAGAGGAGAGCGATGGTTTACCATTCTAAAACCAATTAAAAGCGAGGGGAGGGGCATTCTCTCCCCTTTTTTTGGCTCTAACCCGTGACGAAAATGCTAAATTATTATCCTCTATACTCTATATATATATATTCTATTATTATTATTATTTATTAATTATAAAGTAAAGTTAAAATTGACATTATCGACATAAGTATTAGTAGTCAGCAAGTTATCTAATCAAAATCTATCATTAAATCGACGTACAATGACACATAACATAACAATCTTCCAAAATATCAGGGACACGGACACTCCGTTCTATCGTGACGTGCATATAATCCTTGAAAGAATAAAGAACGGAGCCACAAAGGAGTTAGTAAAGAAGATTCGTTTAGAGAAAAGAAAACCTGAGCGAAATGAATTGAAGAAGCAGTTGCCCGCGATATGCTTTAGCGGAGAGTTCAATAAGAGAGCCGACAGCGCATTAATTAATCATAGTGGACTCATATGCTTGGACTTTGACGGATACGTTAAACAGAAGGAGCTATTGCAGGATAAGGAGAACCTATCAAAGAACAAGTATGTGTTCTCGGTATTTATATCTCCGTCGGGTAACGGACTTAAAGTATTAGTAAAGATTCCCGCAGACGCAGAGAACCACGTAAACTATTTTAATTCCCTTGAGAAGTATTTAAATTCACCATACTTTGACAAGACAAGTAAAAACATATCAAGAGTATGCTACGAGTCTTACGACCCGCTCTTGCACATAAACGAAAATTCGTCAATATGGGACAGCATCGAGGAGGCAGAGTACACCGAAGTAAGTAAGTACAAGGACAAGCCAACCATACCAATCACGGACGAGAACAAGATAGTGGAAATACTTGTGAAGTGGTGGACAACAAAATACCCAATGTCAGAGGGACAAAGAAACCATAACGCGTTCATACTTGCGATGGCGTTCAATGACTTTGGAGTAAACAAGAGTCTTGCATCATACGTACTAAACCAATACGCAACGGAAGGCTTTACCATATCAGAGATTCAAAGAACAATCGACTCGGCATACGTTCATACCACAAACTTTGGTACGAAGTATTACGAGGACGAGGAGAAGGTAAATCAAATCAAAGCAAAACTTAGAAGAGGTGTTTCAAAAAAAGAGATTCGCTATCAGTTACAAGATTCCCATTTGGATAGCGAAGTTATAGAAGCTGTACTGAACAAGGTTGAGGAGGAGAATGAGAAGCAAACTTTTTGGAGCAAGAACGACAAGGGAGTCATCAAGGTAATTCATATTCTATTCAAGCAGTTCTTGGAGGACTCGGGATTCTATAAGTATTGCCCTGAGGGTGGTAAGAATTACGTATTTGTGAAAGTAACCAATAACCTAATCGACCACACGTCAGAGAAAGAGATTAAAGATTTCGTGCTTGCGCACCTATTCGAGTTGGACGACATCAGCGTCTACAATTACTTTGCGGACAATACGAGGTTCTTTAAGGAAGAATTTTTATCGATGCTTTCAACAATTGATATTTATTTTATTGAAGATACGAAAGACTCTGCGTACCTTTACTATAAGAATTGTGCGGTTAAGATTACAAAGAAGGAAATTATACCAATAGATTACTTGGACTTGGGCGGTTACGTTTGGAAAGACCACGTGATTGATAGGAATTTTAATATTTGTGAAGTAACAGACAGATGCGATTATAAGAAGTTTATATCAAACATTTGTGGTAACGACGAGGCAAGGACAAGTTCAACGGAGAGTACAATAGGATTCCTACTGCACGCTCATAAGAATTTATCATTCTGCCCCGCAGTAATTTTAAATGACGAGGTTATAAGTGATAACCCCGAGGGTGGTACAGGGAAGGGATTGTTTATGAATGCGCTTAGCTGTATGAAGAAGTTAGTCGTTATAGATGGGAAGTCGTTTACATTTGAGAGGTCGTTTGCCTATCAGTTGGTCTCAGCCGATACGCAGATACTATGTTTCGATGACGTGAAGAGATACTTTGACTTTGAAAGATTATTCTCAGTTGTAACTGAAGGACTAACGCTTGAGAAAAAGAACAAGGATGCGATTAAGATTCCATTCAGCAAGTCACCTAAGATAGCTATCACAACAAACTATGCTATCAAGGGCTCAGGTAATTCATTTGCAAGAAGGAAGTGGGAGATTGAGTTGCATCAGCATTACAATAAGACCCACACTCCGCTTGATGAGTTTGGTAAGTTAATGTTTGGCGATTGGAGCGATGATGATTGGTGCGAGTTTGACAATTATATGATTGGATGCCTGCAAGGGTTTTTAAATACGGGATTAGTTAAATCTAAATTTGTGAACTTAAAGATTCGTCAGCTGTCAGCAGAAACGTGTCACGACTTTATCGAGTGGTGTGGATTGATTGACGGTCAAGAGACATACAGACATCTTGAGTCAGAAAGAAGATTGTACAAGCAAGACTTGTATCAAGACTTTATCAATGAGTATCCTGACTACGGACCAAAGGCAAAGATGACAATCAGCAGAACAAGATTCTATAAGTGGTTAATTGCTTACGGAATATTTAAAGAAGGCATAATGCCCGAAGAGGGAAGAGACCAACAAGGGCGTTGGATAATAATTAAAAAGAAACAAGATTCAGTTAATCAAAATATTTTAAACAATGAGTAACGATTACGATTACATAAACCCTTCCCACTACAAGGTTGGTGGGAAGGAAGTCTACGAGATGATGATAGACATTTGGGGCAAAGAAAAATACATTTCTTATTGCGAGATGAATGCGTTCAAGTATCGTATGAGATTGGGGCATAAGCCAAACCAACCCGTTGATAGAGATTTGAGTAAGGCGAGATGGTACGAAGAGATGGCATCCAATTTGAAAAGTGAATTAGATAAGCAAGAGAAAATTAAAAATAATTTTGGACCAATAATAAATAGACTATGAGAACAGGAGTTGAATTATTAAGAGAGATAGTTGAAAATAAGGCTAACGAGTTAGATGCAGATTTCAACCAATACCAAGCGGGTGCTAAGAATGCATTAGTAGAAGTATTAGAAGTTATTAATGAGTTATTTTTTATAGAAACAGAGAAACTATGACACCAAAAGAAAAAGCAAGAGAATTAATTGGTAAATTTCAACATCCACCATCAGCTTTAGAGCATACAGAGTGTGATTGTTTACATATTGATATAGCTAAAGAATGTGCATTAATAGCAACAAACGAAGTAATTGATACGCTATATGAATACCATTACGATTCAGCAAGCGGAGCATATGAGTTTTGGACAGAAGTTAAAGAAGAATTAGAAAAGTTATGAGCTTAATATTTATAATACTCGCAGCGTTTTGTAACGCGGTAATGGATGTGCTATCAACGAGATACTACATTTCAATTTTTAGTATTCCAAAGAACCGTCAATTTTGGGATTGGAATATGTCTTGGAGAAACAAATGGCAGTGGGGCGAGAAAGCAAACGGAGAGAAGTTTTTATTTTCAAGTACGATGCTGTCGTTCCTTACGGACGGATGGCATTTAGCAAAGGCTCTTATGCTAATGTTTATTTCATTTGCAATTATTTTTTATAAGCCGATGTTAGGCATATTTGATATATTTATATTTTCAATTGCTTGGGGTTTGACATTTGAGTTTTGCTATAACAAATTATTAATAAAAAAAATACGATGACAGACGAACAATACATTCACATTGCTATGCTAAATTCATTTAATGTAGTTACGGGTAAAATTTCAATAGAGGACTTATTGTATTCAGGTTTAAATATGGTGATTCATTTGCCGAGCGAAGATATAGAGGAAGAAAAACTATTGATTATGATTGCATACTTTGAACAAGAGGAGATGTATGAGGAATGTATTGAGTTGCGTAAAATATATGACGAAAGATTTTCGGAGATAACTATTCCAAAGCCCGTTGTAAAAAATATATGTGACTGTAAGAAACCAACAATACCAAAATATGGTAGAAGTGTAAGATGTGGAACGTGTAACAAACAAATAATCTAATGGACATACTCGAAAGAATACCCGCATACTCAGATGAGATGATGTGGAAATATTGTGAGTCACTAAAAAATATTATTCTCGCAAAGAAAGAAAACAAAGACACATTAAAATACTATACACCCAAAGAAATAATTGACAGAGTTGTTGCGAGTTGTGATTACTATAAAAAAGATATGACAGATTCAGATAAATTTAAACTACGAGATTACCAAGAGGACATTATCAAGTGGGGCTCAGAAATTTTATCTGCAAAAGGATTCGTGTATCTTACAATGGAAGTTAGAACAGGAAAGACACTAACAAGTTTAGGAATAGCAAAGGCTGTAGGTGCCGAGAATGTTTTATTTATCACTAAGAAAAAAGCAATTGACTCTATTGAACGTGATTACAATCTAATGAATGGTACGTTCAATTTAAAAGTTATCAATTACGAGAGCCTACACCTTGTAGCTAATGAATGTAAGTGGGATTTAATTGTGTGCGATGAAGCGCATTCAATGGGGGCTTTTCCAAAGCCAAGCAATCGTGCGTCGTTGGTGAAGTCGGTGATTCAAAAATACAAAAGCAAAGTAATTTTATTATCAGGTACACCAACACCTGAGTCATTCTCTCAGATGTACCATCAAGTGTATGGTATTCCTAATAACCCGTTCAGCGAGTTTGTAAACTTTTATAAGTTTTGCGCCAAGCACGTTAAGGTAAAGCAAAAGAAAATTGGAAGTATGTTCATTAATGATTACAGCGAAGGCTTACCAAGCATTCTCGATGTGATGAGACCATACACCATAAACTACACGCAGGCTGATGCAGGGTTTAAAGTTGTAACGACAGAGAATGTTTTACAGGTAGAGTTGAAGCAGTCTACGTATGACTTAATAAAAAGACTTAAAAAAGATTTAGTAATAGAGGGTAAGGAGGAGTCGATATTGGCTGACACCGCAGTGAAGTTAATGAGTAAGCTACACCAATTATATTCAGGGACGGTGAAGTTTGAGAGTGGTAAGTCTATGGTAATAGATAACACCAAGGCAGAGTTTATCCATTCACACTTTCGTGGTAAGAAGATTGGTATATTCTATAAGTTTAAAGAGGAATTGAATGCGCTCAAGCAAGCATTTGGTGATGAGCTAACAACGGAGCTTAGTGTCTTTGAAGACACAGACAAAAGCATAGCGCTACAAATTGTATCGGGCAGAGAAGGCATATCTTTAAGGCAAGCATCGTGTCTTGTTTATTACAACATTGACTTTAGCGCAACAAGCTATTGGCAGAGCAAAGACCGAATGACCACAAAAGAACGTCTTGAGAATGACGTGTATTGGGTCTTCGCCAAGGATGGTATTGAATATGACATCTACAAAGCAGTAACAAAGAAAAAAGATTATACAGTTTCACATTTTAAAAAATTATTATTATGACAAGTTTGACAGATTACTTGTTCCATTACAATGAGCACACCAATTTATGGAACGCATTCACAAGAGAGGACAGCACCACTTACTTTAATGACATTAAGAAATGTAAGTCATTACTTGCAAGCGAGCAACTTAAAGTGTTAGTTGATTACATTGCCACCGAGAAACATATTTATGACAGAGCAACAGATACAAACAAGAAGAATAAAAGAGCTTGAAGAGCAGGGGTACTACGTTATTAAGTTAATGAAGACCAATAAGAATGGCATACCTGACTTGATAGCCATACCACGTGACTCAGACGTACTCTTCAGCGAAGTCAAGAAGCCTGACGGTAAGCTGTCAAAGCTACAGGAATACAGAATAAAAGAATTAGAATCGTACGGGATAAAAGTAGAAGTATTTAAAGGATAAAGAAGATGGACTTTGTAGAGGATTACCAAAAGAACGATATTACCATAGCCGAATTAAGTCAGAAGTATAATATTTCTGATAAAAAAATAAGACAAGTATTTAAAATAAGAAAAATTAAATCAAAATATAAAAATACTAAAAAGAAGTCTGTTTATGTTGATAAGATATTTCCAATATTTTTAGAGGACTTTTTAAATAGCGGGATGAGTATGAAGTATTACGCTGATAAGTATAAAGTAACTACACACGCACTTTCAGAAAGACTAAATGAATATTTTAAATTAAGAAAAATAAATATGCAATGAGTATAGAAAACTTTAAGGAGGAGAACGACAGAGCGTTTAGAATCTTTTTCAGCATAGACAGCTGTCATAAGACGTTGACCGTTGTCTACGAAAAATTAGTAGACAGAGAATTTGATGCAGTAAAGAATGATATTAGAAGTATTATTACTGAACTGAAAGGTATTATTAAATCAGTGGACGATGACGATTTTTGAGACAGAGCAAGACTTAATTAGAGAGAAGAAGGCAATTGAATTATTTGTAAAAATGTTTGGAGGTTCATATAAAAAACTTGACCCTCTTGATATTGACTACAAAGTATTTGATAAGGAAGGCAAACTTATTGCTTACGTAGAAGTAAAGGGCAGACTAAGGTCTATGAGAATGGCGTATCCGCTTCCAATATCTGCTAAGAAAATTGTGAAGCTAATAGACAAGCGCATTATGCCCGTTATAATATGGTCTTGTGAAGATGGTATCATTTACGGCAAGGCAAATAAATTAATAGGGGAAGCCAAGTGGGGCGGACGTGCCCCACGTGTAGGTTCCTATAATGATGCTGAGCTAATGATATACTACGATAAACAAAAAGCGTTGAAGTATATACGATTTACCTAAGAGCCAAACCTTTTAACCTTACCCTTACTGCTCGAACCAAACCTTTGAGCTTTCTTTGTACCGCTCGCTCCAAATCTTTTTTTGCTACCGTCAGAATTTCTTCCTGTATAATTCATTTCCTCGTCCTTCATCTGTTGAACTTTCTTTCTAAGAAGACTCTCTACCTCTTTCTCTTCCTTATGACTTTCGTACCAATCAGACCCCTCACCAAAATTTTGTTCCCACAAATCTTTATTGTATCTCTTTAAGTCTGACTCGCTGTCGTACTCCTCACCTGTATCAGGGTCAACCAATAACTTTTTCTTTGCTTGCTTTTCTTCAGCGTTCTCCTGCTTAATGATTTTTTTCTCTTCGCTATCGGCATCTACCTCATCAATCTTTTCTTGTGCCTGTTTTATGATGGCTTCGTCATTAGATTCCTCGATGATAGTTCTAAGTGCGTTAATCTTTTCTTGCTTAGTAGATTCTCTTTCCTCTTTATTTTCTTTAGCCTGCTGTTTTTCTTCAGGAGACTTTGTATTCTTCTTAGCATACTTAACAGCATTCTTAACCACTGTGTTTACCTCCGAAGGAGCAAGACCCATATTTGAAAGCATTGCAAATGGTAGTAATTTAGTTATTTGACTTTGACTTTCACTTGAGATGGTCTTCTTCTTATTAAAGTCATCGGTGTACTCTCCTGTTGCCGCTAACATACTCATATCATAAAGCTCGGTAGCTCTTTGTGCTGAGATACCAAACGTACCTAAGTTAGAAGTCCAATCTGATTTACTTACACCAAAGGTAGATACAGGAAGTCCTGTTCCCTCTTCTAATAAAGTAGAAACACTTTCTACTGCCACTTGAATTGGTTTATCTACAACAGGCAATGGAGATATAATATCTGTAATTGTACCTGTCCATTGACCCTTAATTACATTATTAATACGCTTATCTTTTTCTTCCTCGTCCTCATCCTGACCCATTAACATTTTAGTTAATGTACCTAATGTGATAGCGATACCTGCACTAATAATTTTAAATGTAGCTAACTCGACTCCAAAACCTGCAAGAGATTTTGATGCAATCTTCTTATCTTCTGCAGTTGCAGTCTTGTCAGCTAATGTTGCAAGGTCGGCACCTAATCTTGCCGATTGGTTCATTCTAAAACTTGCAAAAGGCATTAACATTTTTACAAGAACTTGATTAGATGATTCCTTACTTGCAAATAATTTACCCGACAAATCTACGTCAGATATATTTTGCTGTCTGTCAACCATACGCTGAGCGTAGTTTGCCGCCTTCTCATTTAACTCGTGAGTATTATAGTCAACACCGTTAGGGTCTACTCCTTGTTCCTTTAAAGACTTTTCGTAGTAAGACATCCAAGATGCTCTCGCTATAAATACGTCGGGGTTAACTAAGAAAAACTCTAAGTATTTTCTATTTACGTTTTCAATCCATTTTATTGATTTATCAAAATTACCTGTAGGCGCTTTGTCAATTAATTTATTAAGAGATTCAATTTGAGCCTGTGATTCAACACCTCTATTTGCAATACCATATCCTGACTCGCTCATAAACTTTTGCTTAGCCGCATTGAAGCCACTCATAATATCTATGCTACCTGCATTAATTAATGTGTTGGTAAGTACGGGAACCATCTGCTTGATAGGCTGACCAAATCCACTTAAAGCCTGACCTACACCAAAGGCTGCAAGTCTATTTAAATTTCTAACAGCCTTAGAGAATTGGTCGTCCGAGTAAGGACTTTTATTTCTAATGTTTCTTACATATAATTGAATTCTATCTTTTAATATTTTAGCATCGTCAGCTGTAGGTACAATCTTCTCAAATTCTGCCGAGTTTTCAAATGCCTCTATCTGTCTAATAGCCGACGCTGTCTTCATATCAACGAGAGCATCGTACATTGAATTTGAATTGTTTTTATCAAAAGATAGCTCAATATAAGATGTAGGTTTACCATTCTTTTTATTGGTAGGTAAAGTTTGAGGCTTAATTGCCTTCATCAATACGCCTGTCTCTTTCTTATAGATAGTACCATTATTACTATGGAATGCAGACTCGTCGTTTGCTAATTCAACCTCACCTGTATCAGAACTTATCTTTGCAAATCTATCAGGGCTATAGTTAATATCTTTGTCTAATATTTTATTATAGACATTCTCAGATACATCAGATAGCTCTTGGTATTTATCAGCCCATTGGCTTGTCCAAAAATTAATAGCCTCTAAGTTAGTTGCATCAGTTTTGCTTTTTATTTCCTGAATAGTCTTAGAGTCTTTTACAATCTTATCGTATGCCTTTTGGTATAAATCACCCTTTTGTTTTTCTATATCGTTACCCTTAGATAAAACTTCAATAGATTCTTCAAGTAAATTTTTTCTTCTGTTAAACTCAGTTTGCATTTGCTGCTCGGTGCCAATAACATTCCTCATCATAAATGAAGCTATACCTCTCTCTACGTTATTGTAGTCGGTATTAAATGCCTCACCATTAGCCTTCTTGTTAAAGAACTGCCTTACGTAATCATTAACAATTATATTTGACATATTCTGCGCAAGAGACTTACCATTGATAAGTTTAGTAACACCCATCATATCCATTACTTCACCTGACCTATTAAATCCTTTGAACATTTTTTCAAATAGAATAGGTAGCGTTGTAGTTTGTTCTGCTAAGAATTTACCAAATCCTTTTGACTTATACTTCATTAAAGGTTGAGCCTTAACACCTGATGCTGCTAATTTACGCGCGTTTAATCTTCCCGTGTAATCAGAGACAACTGTCTCCATCTTCGCAGTAGATTGGTTTTGAATAAAGTTAGCAAGGGCATCCACAGCCTGAAGAGATTCTTTAGGAGTAAGAACGGTTAAGTCCATATCCATAAATTGTTTAATTAAAGTCTTCTGATTTTTAGTTAGCTCAACTTTTTCTCCTGTATAGAACGCATCGTAACCCGTCTTTAATATCTCGTCTATTACTCCTGAGTAAGCCTTGAATGCTTTATCTAAAAGACTTCTTACAATAGACTCGTTATACTTTGTTACTTTAACTTCTCCTTCGCCTTCTAATAAATCTCTCAATTGTTCAGGGGTCATATCTGATGCATCAATACCCATCAGCTCCTGTACCTCTGCTCTTTGCTCTTCTAAGATTTTTTTATCTTGGACTCTTAATGTATCGCTAATATATCTTGTGGCGTCCTGAATACTTACAACGTCAGAGAATTTAACTTTCTCTCCTCTTAAAGTAGAACCCTTTACAGAACTCTTAATCTGAGAAGCCATCTCATTGTACGCATAAATATCGTCCACCATTGCCGGGTCAATATTTATAAACTCTTCTGCTAACTTTCTAAAGTCTGCGTTCTTCTCTTTATTTTTAGATAGCTTTTTAATATCACTTCTAAGACCCTTTGCTGTTCCCAACTGAGCACCGTACTCTGCATCTGCAAACACTTTGCCCATATAGTCAACAAATCTTAACACAGATTTAGGGCTTAGCATATTTACCTTAGCAAACTTGCTTATAATAAAACCTTCTTGTCTTGCTGTAATAGTACCCGACTTCACAAGTGCTTTAATCTCTTTAGCCATTAATACAGACGCCTGTTTCCAAGCTGCAATTGCGGTCTTTGCTCCCTCTTGTAATTCTTTAAGTCGCTTAATATAAAGCTGCTTCTCGGTTAGCGTAAACTTCTTAACGTCATTTAGTGTACCAAATAATTTCGCTACGCTTGGAGCAGACTTTAGGTTGATACCAAACTTAGTCTTAATATCGCGGATAATTTTTTCGCGTTGTACGTCTGTGGCGTTCTCGTAAACTTTAGAGCCCATCACGTAACTAATTACGTTCTCGGTTATCTTTGCTTGGTCTACATTACGCCTCTTAGACTTCTCTATAATACCCTCAACCTCGCCCATCATCCTGTCAAATCCTGCAGATAACTTCTCAGATATTTTTACTCTTGCAGATGCAGGAGTCTCGGGAGACATAGCACTTTCAATTTCAGATGCAGATACACCCTCACCCTCTAAGAATAATTTGATAGCTTCCTCAGAGAATCCTTGAGCTCTTGCCTCTCTTACTACCTTAGTAATTGGGTCTGTTAATTGAGACCTTGATAATGTAGGTGATTGTTTGTCTTTAATATCAAGAGCCTCTGCATTTAATACAGGAATATCACTATATAAAATTCCTCCAATAAATTTTAATTTACCTAAGTTTGGTATATTAGACCTTGTAATATTAATATTAACACCAACACTCTCTAAATTACCTAATGATTCAACTTTTGAATCTTGAAAATATGCACTTCCAATAATAGTTTTTAAATTTCCTAACGATTTAACTTTAGAATCTTCAAAGTCAGCATCGATACCAATAGTTTTTAAATCACCTAAGTCTTCAACAGAAGAATTTGAAAAAAAAGCATTTCCACCAATACTCTTTAAATTATTTAATGATTTAAAATTAGAGTTAGTAAAATAAGCATTTTGACCAATACTATCTAAATTGCCTAATGATTCAATTTTAGAATCATTAAAATAAACATTACCACCAATAGTTTTTAAATTACCTAAATCTTTAATTTTAGATTCTTTAAAATAAACATCACGATTAATAGTCTTTAATTTACCTAAATTTTCAACATTAGAGTGTATAAAATCAGCGTATCCACCAATAGTTTCTAAATTACCTAAGTTTTTAATTTGAGAGTTCCCAAATCGAGCATTACCACTAATAGTTTTTAAATTACCTAAATCTTCAATTTTACTATCTCCAATATCAATATCTCCACCAATAAATTCTAAATTACCTAATGATTTAATATTAGAACCCCAAAAATATCCACCATCACCAATACTCTTTAATTTACCTAATGATTTTACATCAGAACGTGAAAAATATCCACGTTGCCCAATAGTTTCTAAATTACCTAAGTCTTCAATAAAAGAATCTTGAAATTCTGCAATTCCACCAATACTCTTTAAATTACCTAATGATTCAACCTTAGAGTCACTAAAATCTGCATTTGCACCAATACTTTCTAAATTTCCTAACGATTTAATTTTAGATTCTTTAAATAAAACAGAACCACCAATAGTCTTTAAATTACCTAAGTCTTTTAAATCAGAGTTTCTAAGATTTAGATTACCACCAATAAATTCTAAATTTCCTAATGATATTATTTCAGAATCTTCAAGATTAACATTACCTGTAATAAACTTTAAATTTTTAATTAATTTTAAATCATCAAATGTAGAACTTAAATTATCAAGTAATATTTCAGTATTTTCATTTATATCGTATGACCCTTGTGCTACCTTACCATTTAAATCTTCAGTAAAATTATTTTTTCTAATTTTTTCATTAAAATTTTCTCTTAATATACTTACTAAACCATTCTCCCCATAATCAACAGAATATTTGTTAATATCTTTTTTTATATCAAAATATTCTAAAATATCATCCTTAGATATTTTAGAATTTAAAATCTTTTTAGTAAAGTCTTTTACTTTAGTATTGTAAGCAATAGAATCTAACCATTTCTTACCGCTATTGTTTGGTATACTTTCCTTTAAAAACTTATCTGCAACGGGTAACATACTTGGCTCTAAGTCTTGCTTAGAAGAAGCATTACCTCTTACCTCGCCAACCTTGTCACCCTCCATTCTTACAGCAATTCTTGGGATGTACTCTCCTTTATTATCTTCTGTAACAAAAACATAAAAGTCACCACCCCTTAGTTGGCTTTGTGCATTTGTCTTTGTACACCAATAAGTATTTTGTACTAACTGAGATAATTTATTTGCTGTTCCTGTTAAATCTTTTGCATTATTACCACCTTCAAACTTTAACCAAGTACCTTCATTAGTAGATTCCATAGAATTAGCACCAATAATATTTTTAGCATTATTACCTTGTACTTCTACGTAATCTTTTAATAGAGCCTTACTCTCGCTATCATAGATAGATGCAAGCGTTCCTGCATCAAATGGTGTAAAGTTTCTAATTGTTTTATTACTTCTTTTTGTGTATGCTCCCGTCTTAGCGTCGTAGTTATGAGTAAGAACGGCATCTAAGATTATATATTTAAACGCATCACTGTAATCAGATTGGTATAAATAACTCTTCCATTGGCTTAATGTTTCTTCTTGAGCTCTTGCATACTCTGATATAAAATTAGTTCTCATAGGAGAGTTTTCATCAAGAGCAGACTTGGCTCTTTCTATTCTATCTAAAGATGCACCTTCGTCTTCTAATGTAGTAATCTCAGCTTTAATAGCTTGCGTAATTGCAGGACTATCTTCATTAATTACATAAAAATCAATATCCTTTATAAGTTTATTAAACTCTTCTCTTATCTTTTTATCTACCTCTTCCTTAGTAAACTTAACTCCCGATAAACCAATTTGGTTCATTGCCTGAGCAGTTCTCTTGTCCTCTATACCAACTCTCTTGTATTTAAGTACATCGTTCTCGGTAAGATTTATTAATCCCTTCTGAGCCTTAGAAATAGGAACAGGAATGCTTTGTTGCATTTGTTCTACCTCTTCCTGCACCTTCTGTGCTTTAGAGATAGGAGTATTTATAGCAGAATTAACTTCATTCCAATTTTCTATAAGTTTTAATTTACCAAATTTACGAAGATTTGCTCTTGGTGATTTAAATCTATCTAAGGTTTTATCTCCTATAATTTTTTCTTTTATGCCATATTTTTTTGCATTTTCATTATTCCAAGTTCCAATATGTAAAATTTCTACATCTGCATTAAAAAAATTTCCTTTTACCCAATCTACTCTTGGTATTTCAAGAAGTTTATATACAAATCTTTCCCCAAATATATCTCTAACATAAATATCGCCTACCTTTAATTCTTCGCCTTTTACTTCTTTTGTTTTATAATCTCTTAAATTTATTTTTTGTGCCTTAGAGATAGGAGTCTTGATTGCCTTCTTACCTTCCTCGTCAACTAAGTAATATCCTCCACCAAATCCATCGGGTGTTAATTTTGCTTGTTTTACACCGTAACCATATTGACGTAGCATATTATTTAGCTGAGACGGATTAGAATCCCTTTTAAAGAATCCTTTGTCGTTCATCCCCATAGTATTAGCTACAGCGATAGCTTTTTTTCTATTGTCAACCTGTGACTTAGATATTTGTGATTTTTTTTCAACTTCCTCTATACCTCTCTTTAAACCTTCGGAAGCCTTTCCTGCTGCCGAGCTTTCTGCTCCCAACATTTGCCATAATCTTTTTTCAAAATCCCAAACTCTTTGTTGGATTATAGCAGGCTTAGTATTTAAATCTTTAGCTACTATAGACCAAGCGTCGTCGGCTAACTTTCTTCTTCTGTTTCCTTCGATTGTTGTAGCCCAAGGATTTTTTAATACTTCGCCTTTACTATCAACAAGAGGTTCTCCAAATAATCTTGCCATAGTTCTTGCATACCATAAATCTTTGGTAACAGTTCCGTACTCTCCAACTCTATTTAAAATATAAGAACCTAATTTAGGACCTGAGGTAGCAAATACTCCAAATCCACCATCTTCTCTGCTTAAATTTTCGTGTGGTTGTAAACTTTTTGCCCCCTTTAATGGTGTACCCATTACCTTAGATAATTCTTCGTAAGAGTGTTTAGATTCTATCCACTCTACAGCTTTTTTTACATCACCTTTAAAGTAGTCTACTATACTTTTAAATTTATTTAATGATTCTGTTGCGTAAGCTCTTGCTATTTGAGACATTACAGGGTTACCCTTTTCATCAAATTTAGGTTTACCTGTGTCAAATCTTTTTCCTTTTTTATCTGTTTCCCACATAGTTGCTTGCTTATCTGTATATGCAGATAGTTCGCCTGTTCTTAAATACTTATCAAATATTTGAAGACCAATATTAGAGTCAAATACAGGGGTAGCGGATGGTGATGCAAATGATGAAAGAATATGATATAATGATATTTCAGAAGTAGTAAGCTCTCTATTATATTTTTTCTTTGCCCAAGATACAAGTTCGGGGTTTAATTTTAAAGGAATATCTTCATCGTAAAATCCTTCATATCCATCCTTTACTTTTTCCCAAGCATCTAATTCTTTTTTTGTATGGTCAACAATTGCATTGACAATAGATTTATCAGTAGCACTTGTTAAATCTTTTTTTACAATTTTATTTTTCTTAGACCAAGCTGAAAGCCAATCGGCTACTTCATTTAATGTTTTAAATACAGGTCTACTTTCTTCACCACTAAAAATTTTCTCTGCCTGTGCCTTTGATACGGATTTAGAAACTAAACCGTTGTTATTATATTTTAAATTTATTTCCTCACCCTTACGGATTGATTCAGATATGGTGTTAAAGAAATCAACAATATCTTTAGTGTTCTTTATATCTTCAAATGGTTTTAATGTGCCATTAGTAATCTTTGCAACAAACTCATTAATGATTGCTGCAATTTTTTGTAGTGTGCTTGGAGATATAGTTTCTTCTTGTTGTTCTAATATACCACCTAACTCTGCAAGATACTCCTCGTATGTAACATCACCCTCGTATAGATTAGCAAATTCAATTAATTGCTTGTTAGTGCTATCCTTTAATACTTTAGAAATTCTATCTTTAAATGATTTAAATAACTTAGGATTCTCACCAAATGCCTGTAGCATTACACCGTGGAAAATTTCGTGTGCTACCGTTCTACCGTCAGCTTTATCCAAATTAATATCAATACGACCTGAATAACCACCATCAGCAGTTTGACTATAAGCAAAATTTCCTTTTGAACTTTGAGTGCCATTTAATGTTTCCATTGCGGCATTATAACTACCCTCGTTTTCGTGGATAACAATATCAAAATTTGGAAGCACAGACTTTAATGTTGTAAGACCTCTCTGAGCAGACTCAATAATTTTAGTCTTTGCCTTGTCAGCTAACTTTGTCTTGATATTATTTACAGTAGTCTTGTCAGATACAGAGATACCACTATCGGTAGTTGCCTGCTTCTTACCAAATAATCCCTTTAGTTCAGTTACCTCTTGCTCAGGTGTCTTTAAAGACACTTCAGGTTCTTTTACTTTTGAATTTAAATATTCTAATAAAGTAGGTTTACCTTTTTCATCTACATAATTATCTACCTTTAATTTAACAGCTAAATTTTTATTTAATATTATTGCTGCTAATTGTCTGTGGTGACCATCTGTTATTTTTATTTTACCATCAGGGGCTAAAGTAGCCATTATAGGGTATTCAGACGTAGGAACATCAAGAATTGATTCAGCCCATTGTTTATCTGTCCAATTATTTTCTTTTTTTGATTCTTGTTTATTTCTATAAGCTGCAATTTCTTCATCATCATTTAAACCCCTCAAGTCTTTAGGGTCTAAAAAAATTAATTCATTTAAACTACCACTATAATATTTTCCGTTTACACCTTCTTTTTTTATGTTATCTAAAGAAAAACTTACTTCTTCTTGCGGTTGCGCAGGAGTGACTTCTGTGGTCCCTTCGGTAGGTCCTTCAGGTTGGGCGTTTCCTTCTTCCACTTTTGGCAATCCCACTTCGGGTTGTTCGCCGAGTAGCAGGCTTTCATCTGTGCTTGGTTCTTGAATGGCATCTTCTTTAGTTTTAGTTGTTTCATTAAAAGTAGATTTTTGAATAACATCTACTATTTTATTTTCAAGTTCAATAATTTTTTCTTTTTCTTTTGCAACAAGAATTGGTTCTTTGTTTTGAATTTGAGTAGCTAAATCATTTCTTTCTGATAACAAATTTGCTACCTCTGCCTTTTCAGTTGAAGAAATATTTAAGTCCTTTACTTCATTAGAAACTTGTTGTACTTTATCAAATACATATAACGATTGCTTAGCGTCTGCCTTAGTTATGGCACCGCTTTTTAATTGTGATAATAAATTCTTTCTTAATATATCTCTCGACCTATCAGTATTTGCAATATCAATTTGTTCAGGAGTAAATTTATCTGCCTTTGGTACGTTATATACTTGAGTTAATTCAACATCTTTATCCTTTAATATTGTGTTGATTGTTGATTTAGCCTGATAATCCTTAGTTAAGTTTTTTACTTGTTCAACACCTTGTATTGCTGTTAATGGAGCAGTAAATACACCACCCGCTCCCGAACCTATAATAAATGCATCTGCAACACCTTCGGTTGCATCCTTTCCACTAATCATATTTTGAGTAACCTGCGTAGCGGCTTCCTCTAAACCTTCACCTACCAAACCAATAGGTACACCGTATTTTCTTAATGCTGTCTTATATGCCTGTACTAAACCATTTTTAAAAATAGATTTTCCTGCTTCAAATCCTTCCTTTGCTATAATACTTTTATAAACCTGTCCAATGGGAACATCACCTAAGAAAGCAAAAAATGTCTCGGCTCCCGCCATACCTAATCCTCTGAATGTTTTTTCAATCTTAGACATATCAGGATTTTCTTTATCTAATTCATCATAATTTTCTTGAAAAAATGCTGATGTACCTGCTGTTAAAAATTCTGCTTTTGTTAATGTTGCACCTCCATACATCATAGCAACACTTACAGGGGCAGACTGTATTATACCTGCACCCATTAATTCAAACGCATCGCCATAATTACCTTTTTTTATATTTTCATAAACAGATGAGCTCTCATAGTTTTCCTTATTAAAAGTTTCAATTTTTTTAGCTGTAAGCTCTTGCTCTCTATTTACTGCATCTAATAATGGGTTTTTAAGTCCTTGGTTCTTTTTAAAATTATTAGCATCCATTGCAATATTTAACCCTGTAGCTAAAGCAACAGCGTTTTGTGGAATAGCCATTAAAGTGTATGCAGCCTCAGGAATTGACGCAGCCATTTTTGATAATGCACCAATACCTAAAAGAAAATTATCACTATAGTTACTTGCAAGAGAAGTTCTTTTTGACTTTGGTCCTTCTGAAAGAATCTTTTCAGTTTCTTTATCAAATGGTTTTATTACAGGAACTTCTTCTGTAATCTTTACATTCTTTAGAATATCTTCTACTTCTTGTTTTTTTGTTTTAACAGGAGCGATAGTTTCAGTAATAGTTTCAACAGGAGTAGTAGCAAATCCTTCAGTTGGCTGAATAGTTTCCTGAGCAGCTACTGTTTTTGTAGGCTGAGGGATACCAACGGTATTCTTTGCAAATGGATTAAGATTCTGCTCTGATGATAAGCCCGAAGAAGTACCTGCCAAAGAAGATTCCGTAGTGGTTGGTTCTTTTTTTTTTAATGTCGGTTGAGCACCGCTAAGATTAAATTCAGGGAATTTAGAAAACAACTCATCTTCATTGGTATACTTACCACTATTAGAAGTAGCAACAAAATCCCTTAATGCTTCAACATCATAGCCTTGTAACTCAGGAAATTTAGATAATAAAATTTTCTCGTCTGTATATTTACCACTATTAGAAGTAGCAACAAAGTCTCTTAATGCTTGTTTTATATCTTGCATAATTAATTATTTTATTTTATCTAACCTTTCCACCACTTGTAGTAGTAGTTGTTCCTTGAGTTTTATTAGCTGCTGCTTCTTTTTCTCTTAATTTTTTAACTTCTTGATTTATAAATGAATCTATTTGAGATTTTACATTTACTGCTGTAGTTTCATCATTATCTGCAAAAAATTCTTTAATTGCACCACTTGGACCAATGATTTTTATTTTATCATTACCCCAACTTGAAACATCTTCAACTGTAAAACCTTCGCTTAATTTTTTTAATTCAGTTTCTAATGTTGGAGCTGACACATCTGATGCATCTTTAAATATTTCTATTTTAATATTTGAATTAAAAGGTTTTTCTTGTTTTGTAGGTTCCAATACTTCATCAAAAAGATTAATTTTTCTTCCTTTATTAAATTGACTTGCAAATGATACAATATCATCTTCATTATAATCTTTAATATTTACAGCTCCTAATAAAGATTTTACCATATCATCAGGAACTTTTTTCCCAAACTCATATTCTAATGTTGTACCTTTTTTTGCATCAACAATTTCAAATCCTTGTTTTGTTCTTTTAATAGGAACACCCAATCCTTGTAAATACTGTACGCCTGCTTTTACTTGTTCTGTATTACCTGATACTGCGTCTGATAACATCTCAGCAAAAAGTTTAGTATCTTTTTTCTCTTGTGCTTTTTTATCACCGTACTCTTGATTTGAAGCACTTCTTTCTGTTGTTTGTGCAGTAGTAGTTTTCTTAACTTCTGAATCAAGTTTAGCTAATAAAGAACTTTTAACCCACTCTTCAGCTTCTTTCTTTTGAGCAGCATAATTTGCACCACTCTCGTCTAATGTAGGTAATTGAGTAGAAGTATTAATTTTTAATAAAATTTTACTTGGGTCAGCCTTAGCTGCTTCTTTATCGTAAGTAAAAGATTCAGAACTATAATTACCTGTATTTTCAGTTAATACCGAAGATAAGTTATATGGGTTAGAAAACCAAGAAGCTACTTGATTATCTAATGCATTATTAAAATCTTTAATGACACCCGCATATTGTGGATATCTACCAATAGCACCTACACCTGTTAATTGAGTAAGTGTTCCTGCCCCTGTTATAGTAGCAGCGTTATATAAAGTTTCAACTCTTGAACCTAATCCTGCTTTAGCTTTATTCATTGCATCGTCTACTTTAAATGTAGGAATCTCTGCAAGAATTTTACCTTTAAGTACGCTAACAGGTACAATATTACTTGTTACTTTTTTAAGACCTGTAGCAGGGTCAACCTCTAATCCTGCAATACTTACCGTACCATCCTTCGCATTGATAACAGCTTGAGATTTTGAAAAATCAGCAAAGCCTTCTACCGAAGCAAGGTTAGCTATATTTAATGCTTGGAGTTCTCCTTTTTGAACACGCTCCATTCTTGACTTATAATTTTCTTGATATAATTTTGAAAGGTCAAACACTTGACCTGTACCATCATTAAGATTTTGACGTTGTACAGTATAGTCTTTTAAACTTAACTGTCCTGATTTTAATAATTTATCTTGTAATAAACGAGCTTGTTGAGCATCAGATGCGTATTGTAAAGTAAACTTATTACCATCTTGGAATTGACCTTGAGGAGCATTGTCAATAAAGACTCCAAGTTTACGAGTATCCTCATCAATCTTAGCCTTTGTATCTTCTCTAAATTTTTTCTCTGCTAATAATGAATCAGAAACTTCTTTCCCAATTGCACTCCAATCTACGTATGCATCTTCTTGACGTTCTGCGTATTTATAATATGTTGCCATATATTTATATACCTCCTAATAACCTTAATAATTCTTCTTTACTCATTAATCCTAATTTCTCTTTAGTTATTCCGCCTAATGAAGGATTATTAAATGCATTTAATGGGCTTGCTCCTTGAGCTCCACCAAATGGCATAGGAGTCCCAAACGGTGTGTTTTTAAATTGACTTGCTATATTAGCTTGTGCTATATTACCTTGAGGCATAACAGGTCTTGATGCTTGTGGAGCAATCTGTCCTAAGCCTAATGCTGCAGGTGCAGCAAATGGTGTTCCTTGAAATGTTTGATTTGAAGTCGAAGGTGATACTCCTCCCGCACTTCCCGCAACATTTAAATTTGTTTTTGAATATAAAGGCGCGGCAGATGCTATAGTTTGTGCAGCTGCATTTGCTATACCTTGAACACCTGCTGTTGTGTATGCAGTAGCCGCCTGTTGAGCGTCACGTGCTGCAAGTTGAGCACCTTCAGCTTCGTTTAAGTATAAACCTGCTTGAGCTCCTGCTAATCTCAAATCTTCTTGTGCAGTTAATTTTTCAAGTCCTGCCATCTCAGCTCCCATAGCACCTGCTATTTCTCTTTGACCTTGCTGTTGCGCCATCTGAATACGACCTGCCGTAGCAGCCGCTCCTCTCTCGCTTTCTTGCCCTGCTTGAATAGCCTGTGCTCCCGCAGAAACTAAAGCCTCACGCTCTAATTGATAAGGTTCTTTATTAATACCTAAGTTTGCATAGTAATTAACGTCAAGTTTTTTACGAGCTTCGGCTAATGCTTTAGCTGCATCTTTCTCTGCATCTTGTTGAAGTTTTCTTTGTTTCCCTGCCTCTGCAAATGACATACCTGCAGAACCTGCCGATACAGCTATTGAGCCAATTATTAATGCGGTTTCTACTCCCATTGTTAAAATATTTTTATTAATTCCTGTGTATATTTATGACCTTCAGTATATCCAAGTTGTTTATATGTTTCCACTAAACCATTATTTTGGATTAAAGCATAACCATATTTATACCCTGCCTCTTTGCTACTATTAGTAAGCGTCTCAAGTAAAACTTTAATCGCTTGCTTTCTATATGGTTTCTTTCTGTATTGTTTGTTTGATATAATCCAATTTATCCAAACTATTTTAGAGTTTGTTGCGTACATAAAACCCGCACAAATTGGCACATCTCCATCTAATACCATAATACCACCCGTACCATCACTTGGTAAAAAGTCTTTAGCAGGAGGTTCAAACCCCCAATCTCTCCACCATCCTATAAGAATGTCCTCGTAATCGTTTGTATTTAAAGGTCGTATAGTAAATACCATCTTAGTACAAAGATAAAGTTTTTATGGATAACTTTTCATAATATCCGCCTCTGCAGCAAATAATTCTATCTTATTGGTATTAGTGTTTTGAAGAGTAAATGTGCAGTAGTGACCCAATACACCGTGAGATTCAGCCACCGAGTTCTTAATGTATAAGAAATAAGCTGTTTGAGATGGTATAGGATAGACCGCGCCTACAATTGTAGAGTCAATAACTATTCTATTAATACCGTTAGGGTAATCCACATTAATAGCCGTTACCTGTCCTGCAAGCACTAATGCTGTTGAAGGGGGTATTGCATAGTACACATAGTCACCTATACTAATAATGCTTCCTATAACTATTAATGGGTTAATAGAAAAGTTAATAATCTGTGCTGTGTTAGGACCCGATACGGAGATGCTTCTGCCTATACCATTTAATGACCTTAATGGGTATTGGTCGGGCGATGCCGGCACCGTGCCTGAGTTTCTGACAAATGCAAAGTAAGACTGCTCTTTCTTAGAGAACCAATCATACTCAATAAACCCTGTCGTTTGAATGTCGGTAGCTAAACTTGCAGACCAAGCGTCGTCACCCTCTAAGTTTATGGTTTTAAATAATTTATTCTCAAGCGGAGCATCATTAAACACACTCGTTAGTTGTGAGAAGTATTGGTTTCCATAGAAGTTATTCCTAACTGAATTGACATTATGACGATACAAGTTACCTCCTTTAAATGTATAAAAGTAATTGTTCATCCCAATCATCCAATCAGGTTGGAATGAGTAAAATGATACCCACCCCTTTGCCGCTTCACTATATGTTAATGTATATTCCATCTATTTAATATTAAGCACAACAATTATACATAGTAAGAATTACTCCATCTAATACCTCGTACCCATCAGGGCATTCAGGATTTTCAGTAGGTGTTAAATACCACCCATTTGCTAAAGGTGTAAGTCCAAATTCATCTTCATAAACAGCATCACCTATTACTAATGTTGGTGTTACTGAGTTTGTATAATATATTGAAGGAATCTCTTGCCCACAAACTTCTCCAAATGCCCCCACAGGAGTTGTACTTGACCCATATGGTATAAGTACACAGCAACTTACAAATTCCGTTACAACGCCCAATACAGTTTGATATGACATAGCACACTCAGGATTAACTGTAGCTATAGTATACCAACCATTAGGTAATGGATTAACCCCTAAACTATCATAAAATACTAAGTCACCTACAGCAAGACCGTTATCTAAACAATCATTAGTCTGATAGTAATAGGTAGTATCTATTGCTTGTGAGCAAGCTAAAGTTGAACTTGTTTGAACTAATTCAGTTGTAGTAAATGGAAAAATGCAACAGCTTGGACAGTTTTGAGCTACCTGTAATACGCAATCTATCTGCTCCCTTGTAATTGTAGTATCTGAATAATACCCATTAGGAGCACAAGTAGTTAGTGCCGCATCCGTAAAGACTGCAGTTGCCGTGCCAAGTGTTGGTGCATTTAAGTAGTAAGTTGTTGATATTGGCATATTTTTATTTATTTAAACACTGCAATCACCTAATAAATCAAATCCTATAACTCCACTAATTACTGTAGGAGTATTAGGTTTTAATACACATATATTATATGGTAATGGAGTTTCTTCTGTTATTGTTAATATTTGGGTATCTCCACTACAATCAATCCACTCAATCTCTGCAGTAGGTGTTTCCATTCCTTCAGCTGCATATGTACGACAAGGTAATTCACAATCACAACAAATAGTATATCTATCTGTAGCATCGTAACATAAATTTTCTGCTACTGAATCTCTAAAGTCCCATATTTGGTATAAATATAATCCTGTAGATGGAACCGTAAAGTTAGCATAAAAATAATTACCGCCTCCTTGGTTAGGAGTTGCTATAGTTGCTACTGCTAATAACGATTGGATAGCTGTTGGATTATTAGCATATAAAGTATTAGACCTATGATATTTAAACTTGTCTTTTGCAATATTAAAATCAAATGTATCGCCTGAATATTTATTAGTGCTAAGAGTCATTATGCTTCCTACAGGAGGGAATCCACCTGTACCCACATACCCTGTCAACATATTATAATAAGACACAAGAGGGTTAGCTGTTCCTGCAACAAATGTTACAGCATTAGACTGCAATGGAGATGTAAATGCTCCATCTACATATCTATATTGAGCGTGTATTGCACTTCCTGCCTCGTAGTTATTTGTAAGGACAACATTAACAATTTTTAATTCTTGTTGAGCAGGGCAACTAACTATTATTTGTACACCAACATTCATATTAGCCAAGAGACTAATATTAACTGTGCTAACACTTTGTAAGTTTTTATTAAAACTAAAACTACCTTCACTGCTTACAAATCCTGAACTATAGATGGTATCATTATAATCTGCATTAATTAAAACCTGAGCTGTTATACCTTCTGCAATAATGTAATCATCATTAGTCTCAGTTATCATTTTCATTTCACCTGTTTCAGTGATAAGGAATTGTGCTTCACCATAAACTATATAAGAAATTGTTACCTCTCCTACTAATTGACTTAAATCTACGCAGTAGTTTACAGTTTGCTCTGCAGCTAAAATAAATGTTTGAGTAACACCACAATCTAAACACTGAGGATTACTTGGTATTGATATATTATTAGATGATAATACATACTCATTCATATAAGGGTCAAAACCCCCAAGTTTTTGAGTATTAAAAGATTCATTAAATAAATCTCTAAACCAAGACCTCATCCCCATTTCTGATACTACATTTAATTGACCCAAAGAAACTTCATCGCCTGTTAATTGTAATACAGCTCCTCTCTTAGTATCCGTAAAGTATCTATCTGCTCCCCACTGAACATAACTTTCAGGATTTAAGCTAATACCATATTTTTCGGTACGAGCAATCTGAGTGCCCAATACTTCAGGTACAGATGTTAATGCTCCACCACCCGCAGAATCAGATAATAAACTTTTACTTTCTAATACGTAAGATATTTTATCTTCTTGTAATACAAGTATGTCTGTCTTTCTTGCGTCCATTACATAAATAGGACCAAATGAAATTTCTAAAGGTTTGTAATTTATTAAACCTAAGTTAAACTCATTAAGTTTATTTACATTAGACTCGTTATTAAATATACCACTATAAGTAATATCAGCAAATCTATTAACTTGTTTGTAATCTTGATTAGCAACAGATGTTACTCTATTACCCAAGTTAAACGCTCTTCCTGTAATTGAATCACGAATTTTATAACTCTCTACACCATTACCAAATGCAAAGCAGTTATAAAACTTTGTATCTATAACAGCAGGTACTACATCTGTTTGGTCTTCAATATTTCCTTGATGGTATCCATTTACAATTGGGAATGATAAATCATTTTCAAACCAAATGTTTGGCTGTGCATTTTGAGGTTCTGTTTCAAACACAATTGTAGTTTCTGCTCTGTAAACAGTTATGTCTGCACTTGCCTTTGATAATCTACCCGCACGACTTCCGCCACAAGTCCACGTTCCTGTAATAAGTAATCCTAAGTAATTTGTTGTAGCGTTTCTATAAAATTTATAATAGTTAGTGCCAAGAGCTGTTGGAACATCTATTGCAGTTGTTGCAGTAGTTTCTATATATTCATTATTAATTATACACCCACCTCCACACTCTGCTATACCATTATCAATTGTAGTTTGGATATTATCTCCATTCCACCAATCTTGCATATTTTCATAATTAGTTGATGAAGTATATTCTTGTTCTAAAGTATATATTCTTCTTTCACAATAACCTGTACCATCACCTTTACCTAATCTTGATAACTTAATGTTTAATCTAATAATACTACCTGCAGGTACGGTATAATCTTGATATACCCAAGTTGGATTTGCAGGGTCATATCCTGCTACACGAGCAACATTCATTGGGTAATTTAATATAGGAGATGTACCTTCGTACTCAGCCGTTGTAAGTAAATTTCCCGGAGCTATTATAGATAATTCATCAGTAACAGCAGAAAAACTATTTGTGTTTATTTTCATATAAACTCCTGAAGGAACATATATGTCTTGAGTAGGGTCTAACTCACTTGGTACAACAATAAAATTCTCAGACTTAGATTCTTTTTCTAAAACAGTTGCATACACACAACTTTGTGTAGGTCCATCAGAATCTGCCTTAACAATAAATCTATCTCCTTGCTCTACCTTTCTTGCATTTTCACCTTCAAGTAAAAAATATGTTTCGCTTGTATTTGGGTCTTTAAAGAAAATGCTACTATAAATAGTCTCATAGTTTTCTTCGTCAGGTTTAATTACAAACTTATATCTTGTTGCCCAATAAGGAGCTACTTGAGTTGGAGGTATAGTTACAATGATACTGTTCTTTTTTGAAGAGTAACCACAAGGAATATGTTGAGTGTTATTAAGACTTACTAATGCTGTAGAAGACCTATTAAATTCATCCATATAAACAATACCAATTTCATAGTCTCTATTACTATGTAAACTTGCAGGATTTGCTATTTCTTGAAAAGTTGCCTGAGCAAAATTTACTTGATAATATTCAAATACACTTTGAGTAGGAGTAGTTACATTATTAACGTATTCCATTGAAGGGAATAATAATTTAATAATAGAACTACTTGGAGATGAATTAATGTATATAGGTTGGTTTGTCCCTGTTATACCACTCCTATATTTTATTAAAGAATCTAATGTATTTGGTAAAAGACAATTTACATTATCTGTAAATGTAGTACCATCACAAGACGTTGGGTCTAATGGATTTGCAGAATATACAGGCTTAATGTTATAAATTGTACCAATAGCTTCTTTAAATTCTGTACTATTTGCTAAATCATAAGCCGAAGCGTAATTTTTTTGCAAATAAAATGTGAATGAGAATTGTATAGTATTTGTAGTTTCTGTTGGATAAGGTTCTTCACCTGAAAATTGAGCGTGTTCAATATTAACATCTAAGTTAATTACTGAACCTGTTACTAAATCTAAGCCTTCTAAATCAAAAGTAACGTATGCATCTGTTACAGATATAGGTCCATTAATAGTATAATCACCAACAGCTGTTCCATCAGGAATAAATGTACTACCAATTGTTTCACTTAATAAATCTGCAGTATATTCAAGTTTTGTTGGGAAACCATTTAAATCTACAAGGTCGTATCCCTCAATATAATTACCATACATTAATCTATTACCCATAATAGTCTGAGCCTGTGCAAGAAGAGGTACATTATCGTATAATCTAAGCAACTCAGATTCAGGTAATACAGTAAATATTTTACTATTTGAAAATTGATAAGTGTATTCTGTATTATTAGATAAACCTAATTTTTGTTTATTTAATTTCTCAATAACTCTAATAATATTACCATCGGCATCTTTAAAAAGTAAGTCAATACTTTTAACAAGAGGTCCTCCTGAATTGTAAGTTATATTACAAGCATTGGTATTATTTACCATACCCTCATTTAAATAACTTTCAATACTAAAATTAAATGGTTTAGGATAAAAAGAAGGAGCAGAGAATTGAGATGTAGCAGAATACTGCCCATCAGCATACTCATATCTATAAGCAAAGCAAATAAATCTTGTCTCCAAGAAATTATCTTGATTGCTTATAACAATAGGTTGAATAGCAGGTGCCTCAATAGGAGGTTGCTTTATAACTAAAATTGACTCTGCAGTAAATGTATCTACAAAGGAAATAGGATTAGTATAACTTGTTTTAGTATTAATAAAACGAGGTGGATTATAGTTATCTGTAAAATATAAGAAATCACTAACTATATTAACTCCTGTAATTAAATAAGTTGGGTTAAAATTTAATGTTGTATTGTTACCATCCCCATCGTTTACACTTATAATATGGTAAGTTAAAATATTAGTATTAATATTAAATGAAACTATCATATCAAGTTTGTTTGTAAAACCTAATGGAAAATTAGGGTCGTGTACAAACCAATAAAGAGTTTCGTTAGCAGAATCTTCAACAGCACCGATACATCTTGCGGCATCACTTAATGGTGTACCATCAATATATCTTAAAGTAGTAAGCGGTAGATTACCTTTGGTATTTTCAATAGTGCCAATCTCAGATTGTTCGGTAGAACCCATCCTAATATTTAAAGCATCAATATACTCACCATTAGGAATAAGTCTCTCATCGACAACCTTATTCATTCTGCCCGCTGTAAAATTCCTTGTTATATTCGCCATAATATTATTTAATCATCTTATCCATCCCTCTTAGATTCATTAATAATCTTCCCGGATGTATATTGCTAATTCTAATTTTTGCATTTCTTAATAATGCAGATTTGTTTTTACGAGCACGTACAACGACATATTCCTGAACTCCTAATTTAGAGTTTACTATTTCGTATTGGATGTATGCGTATATATACGACTCAAATAATTTATTGACAGTTACTAAAGAGTCATCTCCATTTTCCATACCATCAGATATATACTCAAGGATACACGACTGCTCCATCATATCTGAACTAAAATTAATTACACCCTTCTTCTTATCAATATTGAATGTTGGGTTAAAGTTAGCAGTTTCTGTATTTAAACCAAAACGAGAACCAATAGTAAATTGAAAGTACCATAGTCCGTCCATATACCAACCCTCTTGCCCATTGTAAGGACTATTAGGATTTAAGTAGATGTCTTTCTTTTGATTATGTAATCTTTGAAAATCAATCTCTGAATTTTCAGGAGACAAGATATTTCCATCTTGGTCAAATAAAAGAAACCCTTTATTGTCTTGAAGATAAGCATTAGCAGATAAAGTCTGAATGTTTTCTGAAAGTGGTCTTAAATAACCATCCTTGTACAAAGAAATACGTACCCAATTGACATAGTCAGATGGTAATACGTAAATCAAATTACTTGCTACGGTTAACTCTAATGCTTTAACTTCTTTAAATGCATCGTAGTTTAATTCTTGAACCGCTCTCTTAGCGTGGAATAGAATCTTATACCTCTCCTCATTATTTACTAAAGAGTGATTACCATAATACATTAATAAAAAGTTATTAACTATATCATATAGTGATACGTATTGGTACGACCCCCAATTTTTATCTTCGGGAGCCGTTCCATTATTATCGTAGTATTCGTATTGTGATATGTATGCCATAATCTATATTTTTATTGTTGTTGACTGAACGTCGGTTGTTCGTGTTGTTCTTGACCTATTGCGTAAGCTACAACTTCAGACTCTCTAATAGAAATACCACAATACTGAAGAATCTTCATAACTAATTTATATCCATCTTCAAGTGGTAATTCAAAGTCTTGGTAGTCAGGTTGTGATTGGTCAAACGCAGGCTCACCATTTACTAAAGTAATGTAAGTCCATTTAGGGTCTGCAGGATAACTAAAGTATGTGCATTGTACAGAGTTAACCCCATTAATTGTTTCAGGGTAAACCGTAATAATATCTCCAAGCAATGTATATGCAGGGTACTTGGTATTAGGAGTTGTATAAATAGAATCTACCAACATATTAATCTTACTAACAGAAACCTTTTCAGCTTCGCCTAAACGCTTATTTGGTACTAATGAATTATAGATTTCTATCTTAGAAACCATATAGGCGTTATGCCCCGTAGTTACTAAGGATGGATAGTAATATTTATTAGTTGTAGGTGATACTTGAACAAGCGTATCTGTATGCATAAAAGTTTCTAAAGTTTCAGCTAAAGGACTTTCAATATCAGCGTAATCTGTACCTGACAAACGAGCATTCTCAGCATTTATAGTCTTATTGTAACTACTAAAATACTCCTCATACATCTCCATTTGCGCATTTTTAGCGTACAAGTTAAAGTCTGATGGAGAGATATACCCGTAGTTATTTTTATTTAACACGGATAAGACTGTGTTTCTTACGTCGTTAATCATCTATATTCTTTTTTTTACAAATATAAAGAAAAAAGGGGGTACAAATTGCACCCCCGTTAATTGTATTTTTACTATAAACTAATCTATAGATTACTCTCTAACATTTTTAAATAGTCAAGACCTTCATCAGATTGTAAGTAATGACCTACTGCTACATAAGGGTCTTCTCCGTATGGAACTGAAAGCATCTTCTTTTTATTGGTAGCGGTATTAAACCAAACCTCCTTATTGTTGTTTCTAAAAGTTAATAGCTTAGCATTAAAGAACACGTGAACGTTAGCATTATGTCTAAGCATTGGGTCATTTAATACGTTTAAGAAAGCTCTTGGGTCTCTTTTAGCAAACACCAATATATCTCTCTTTAACTCAGCTGTAGTTACTTTCTGTGGGTCTCTTCCAAACAATACTCTTGATACTGTTTCTAATTGGTCTATTGATAATTGACGTGCCTCAATAAGCGCATCAACTTCAACATTTAAAATCTCTACTTCTTTATTGGCATCCTTCTCGTGGTTAACCTCAATAAAAGATTTACCGTTTAATGGATGGTAATATAAAAATTGTTGTAAAACAGGGTTAGTTCTTGGAACGCTTAAAAAGCCATTTTCAAAAATAACAGGTTCAACAATAGCATTACCGTCTTGTTCGTCCTCGAAAGGAGTTCTTTGATTGACAGCATATCTTAATGCTCTGTTGACGTTATTTGTTTCGTCAAACCAAAGTAATGGATAGCGTCTTGAATTTCTTATAGGCAGCGTGTACGAAAGTGGAGCTGCTTCTTTTGTTAATTTGTAGACCTTGTCTACAGGTGTTGCATTTTTCATTTGATATAATAAAATTAAATAATAAATAAAATAAAGAAGGCAGTGTCTTTAAAGACACCACCTTCTTATATTAATTAGTAGTTGAACATTACGAAGTTGTTCGCTCCAAGTGTACATACACATCTTTCAGACAAGAAGTTAACCTCCATTGCGTCAAGGTCGCTTGTAGCTGCACCACCTGCAGAACCTGTAATCCAAGTTTTGTATCTGCGGTCTTCTGCCTCTGTAGCTCTGTAACGTACGTGCAAGAATGGTCTCTTAGCGTTTTTACCCATAATTTGGTCATACACTGAAGTAGAACCTGCAGGAACTAATAAACCGTTTACACGACCTGAACCTGCAACAGGGTTTAAACCACCACGCATAGTTGGGTCATTTAAGTATTTCCAATCAGACTTGTAGAAATCGTAACCTCTACGGAATCCTGTGAAACCTAAGTTTAATGCCATCTCGATGTCGTTATCAAACAAACCGAATGAAGCACCACCTGCAGGACCGCCTGAAACGTATCCGTTCAATGTAGCCAACATATCGTCGATGTCAAACCCAAACTGTCTGTTTAAGAAGATTGCATTCTCTTCGATTGCACCTTGCTTATCTAAACGAGAGATGATTGTATCGAAATCAGCTAAAGTAGTAGGGTTACCACCTGCCCAAACGTTTCCTCTATTTTCTACTACGTAGAAGATACCTTCAGAACCTTTGTTACCTGCAGCAGTGTAAGTAGTTTGATTTGCTACACCTGAACCTGCTTCAGCAGGAACTGCTTCAATCATAGCTGTTTCTAAGTAATCCTCAAAACGTAAACGAGTTTCGTGCTCTGATTTTAAGTACCATAAGTAACCATTTGCTCCATTTTCAGTAGTAATTTCTACCCATCCAATTTGAGCCATATCAGAACCTGATACTGCATACTTGTCTTTGATAATGATTGGAGAGTTTTCAAAGAAATCGTCGTTAGCCTCTAAAGAGCCTTCCATTCCGTTTGTACCTTTTTTAAACTCTGAACCATAAATCCAAACAGTTAAAGTTGCTGTAGCAGCAAAAGTTTGACCACCACCTTCGTAGTAAGCAACTTGGAAAGTACCTGCAGAAGTGTTAACTGCGATAACAATACCCTTGTTGTGATGACCTGCATTATTGTCAGAAATGAAAACAGTCTGTCCTTTACGGATAGCGATTCCACCTGAACCCGGACCTGAAGAAGGGATTAAAGTGTCATTTACTGTGATTGTAGCTGTATCAGCTCCTGCAGCTGCAGAAGACTCACAATCAATGTATTTAGTGTGAAGACGACCTTGTTCTGCCCATTTTACTAAGTCAGAGTTTGAAGGCATCTCAGCTCCTACCATACGAAGGAAAGAAGCGATTGTTCTGTTACCATAACGCTCAAATTCTTTTTCATAAGTATCAGGAAGATACTGATTTAAGAAGTCAAAGTTGGTAATGTAATTTGTCGATAAAGGGACCTGCTCAGCACTTGGCTGTAATTGGTAACCCGGATTAGGTAATATTGCCATTTTTTCTTTTTTTTAAGTTTTTAAATCTTTTTAATACTTTTAATTTTTAAGGTACGACCTGAGTCGTTATCCTTTGCTCTTACTTGCATTCCTCCTTTGTTTGTCACTTCGGGTGCTCTACGCTCAGACATATTAATGTTTTTAGTCTTGCGCATTACATCCTCGGTAGCATCAGATAAACCTTGTTCGTAAAAGAACTTAGCGAATCTGTCGGGATTCATTGCGATTGCTAATGACCTATGGTATCCTGCTGCGTCTTTCATTAGTCCGTCATCGTCCAAAAACTTATTAATAAAGTTTAGTGGTGTTGATTGACTTTTTTTCAACTCATTAGAATCACCGGGAGTAAAAGATAACTTTCGGTCGTTTACGTTAAATTCAAAACCTTTGAACTCTTCGTTAAAAACCTCATCTGTCTTCTTTTGGAACCAATCGCGTTTGCGAGATTCTTGCTCCTGTTCGGTTTTTGCTTGTTGTGTATATTGTTTATAAGCCTCATACACTTCCTTCTCTTCATCAGGAATACCTACCGTACTTGACTCAAGGGGCATTTTGTATTTTTCCTTTTGTTGATTGAAGTATTTTTTGGCTTCACCAATAATCTTCTTTTTTGCTAACTTTATTTTTTTAATTGTATGTTCCTCGTCAATGTCTTCGTCATAACGATAGTCGTCCATTAGGACATCAATATCATTATCGTCAAGACCTTCTTGAGTAGCAGCCAAATAATTATGCAAAAGTTCTTCAGGTTCCATTGAATCAAAATCCTTTTTCAAATTGACAAAGTCTTCAAATCCTCTTCCTGTTTCCTTTTTGTATTTAAAATAAGCAGCAACGTCTTCGGGCAAATCTTCTGCCTGACTACGCTCAGCTAACAACTCATCAAATGAGTTAATCTGCTTATTATATCTCTTCCCAATATATGAAAGAACGTCTTCTTCTTTTAATTCAACTTCTTGTACAGTTTCCTGTACAGGTGTTTCCATATTTATAACCGGAGTTTCCTCAACAGTTTCACCAAATTGCTCTTCATGTTTAGCAAGCAATTCTTTTTCTACTTCTTGTACTGATTTAGGTTCGTAACCTTCTACAGCTCTTACTTTAAATTCCATTGGATATGATTTTATTTAGTGCAAATTTATATAAAAATTTTAATATTATTTCTTTAGTCTTGTTTATCATATTTTTGAGTTCCAAAATAGTAACTAAATATCATTAATGTTAGTGTCTTAATCAAGTCAAATAATTGGTTATTCTGCTCATCTGATAATAATGCTATTTTAAAAGCAATAATTTTATCTACAATAAACACGCCTACAAGTGACGCAAAGACCAAAAGAATAAACTTTACTAATATATCTTTTGTACTATTTACAAATAACCTATTTACATATAATACACAAGCAATTATAAATAATATACCGGTGAATACACCGGCTATCATTACCCATTCATTTGAAGAACTAAACATCTATTATTATCTTGGTTCAAATTCACCCATATCAAAGCCATCTAAACTATCCTCGTTAGACTCAAAGTTTAAAGGTGGTAAGTTATTCTTACGTTGATTAATCAACTTAGATTGCTCTGTGTTTTGTTGACTAATACGCTTTGCCTTAGCATCTTCTTTCTCTTTGTCTCTACCTGATATAGTGCTTTGTTCCAACCCATTTAGTTGCATACTATATTGGAACTCCTCCGCCATCAGATGACTCTTTAGCTCGGCTTCCTTCTGCATCTTTTCAATATCAAATGCTACCTCAGCCTGCTTGATTTGCATCTTAGCTTGAGTCTCCATTTGAATCTTCTGCATAGCCAACTGTCCTGCCATCTCCTGAGATTTAAGATTTTGTTGAGCGGTCATAGCTTGGTTTTGCATAGCCATCTTCTCCTCACGCTCTTGCTTCTTAGTCCTCTTTAATTTTAATAATTGATTAGCAAGTTTTAAATTCTTTATCTCACGTATGTCGATAGCATCTTCAAGATTAATATCGCCCTTAGATAATGCCATTTGAATATTCGCTTCAAGTTGCGCTTTCTCTTCCTCATCCGGTGAAACCTCTATAAAAATGCCAAAATCATAAATGTATAAATCATTAATCTCTCCTAAAATTGATACATTATATTTACCAATCTTATTTGCAAAATCATCTTTAAAGTCTGCGTACTCTAAAATATCACCAATACGATACGTTAAAGCCTCGGATAATGAACGGAAAATAAATAAACTACTTTCTAATATGTGACGAGTAGCTGTGTTTGAGTTTAGCGCAGCTAACTTTTGTAAACCAACTAATGAGTTAGGGTCAGGCATTGAACCGTCTCTTGCTTCATTTAAACCTGTTACAGAACGAATCATATCCATATAATGATTGTAGTTTGTAATAAGCATTTGGGTTTTACTTGCTCCTGAGTTAGATGTTAACTGTTGGATTGGCACCCTTGCATTATTAAACTCACCATCTTGAGTATAACTTCTACCAATTACACTACCTGTTTGGAAGTATAATCTTAAAGCGTCCTCAGGATTGTAAGCATTACCCGTCCCTAAATCTACTTCATTTAAACCATCGGCATCAATGAATACACCGTCAGGAACTACACGTGCAATTACTTGTTGTAATTTTAAGTGAGTAATCTGAATCAAATCGGCAAAAGGAATCATCCTTCTTACTAATGACTCAATAACTCCCTTGTACATACGTGGAGCAACGGCAACATAGTTTGGTAATGCGTGCTGAGTAGCAGACTTTGGACGAACCATATTCTCTGCCATCTCCCACTTTAATAAGATGTTGGTACCCATAACCATTATGCCATTGTACCAAACATCAATAGTTTTTTCTATTTTCTCAAAGTTACCTTCCTCCATCATTTCTACAGGAGGATTAAAGGTATCATCTTTCTCAATTACTCTTGTAGCGCCACCTTCAAGTTTTTTCTTTTTGTAAACTACTTTCTTAGTGGTCTTATAATTAAAGTACATTAACGTACAGGTATCTGCATTAAACATACTGTTCTCGTAGAATTGAGCTACGTTGTAATAATTATACCAACTTTGACTAAACATAGAGATTTCTTTTAAATCCTCGTTAGTAAGTGTTGGGTCAATCTTCATACATTCAATTACGGGTAGAGTTTTAATTTCTCCCCAATAAAAACAATCTCTAAAATATGGGTCTTCTGTATAACTATACACAACATTGGCAGGGTCTACGTATGAAACCTCAACGCCTGCGCCCGGCAAAAACTCGTGCTTAGCTACACCAATACCTAATACCATCAAATCATAATCAGTTCTTTTACGTAAGTCTTGATAATGATTCTCGTCAAGTATGGTATTGATAGCTTCTTCTTCTGCAATTTCAATTGCAGGTTTATAATTCAACTGCATATACAACGCGAGTTCCTCGTCTGTATTTGGCAATTGTGCAGGGTCCATCATAAAAGGATTTACACCTGTCTTATCTTGTATTGTAGTTAAGATGTCCTTTGCAGCCATTTGAGCTTCAATGGTATCTTGGTATTTACTTCTCTTAGATTGAGACATTGCATCTTGTGCATAAGCCTTAACTTTAAAAAGTCTATCAGACATTCCATTAACAACAATGTCAACAAATTTAGGAATGATAGGAACGGGAGTCCAATCTAAGTTTAGATAAGATAAATCTCCATCAATAGCTAATTCATTTTTGTATTTAGCAATAGACTGCTCGCCCCTTGCATATAACCTTAGTCTATGGAAGTCTCTCCATTGACTGTAAAATCTACATTGATTACCATCTTTTCTAAACCACTCATATTGAATAGCCTGACCTATAAGTAATCCATACTCATAGGTAGCCTTTTCGCTATCGGATACGAACTGAGACGGGAACCCTGTAGATAAAACATTTATTAATATATCGTTCTTCATCTAATTATTTGACTTGATGTTCCATCGTTTGTATATCTTGCAAAGTTAATGCTTATTTTTGACTCTTTTTTCTCAGGCACGTACATATGTTTTTGGTTAGCCATAATAGCTAATCCCGAACTAATAGAAGCGTCAAATTTTGTTCTATCATTAATATCAAATTTAGCCCAATCTTCTAAAGTCCTTGTGAATGGCATTGTTCCCATCTCGTCAGGGTCTCTATAGTTACCCGCTAAATCCATCCCCACATATTTTTCGATGTAGGACTCGATAGCAGCCGCGTGAGCCTGCTTAACATCCTCAGATGAGTTAGGTATTCCCCCAAGTTCTTTCTCTGTCTTAGAGAGCTTGCTAATGTGTTTGTCGGGTCTGTTCAAACAAAACTGTCTGTAGCCTCTATTTTTAAAATGGTAAAGCAATCTTGGTTTGTTATTCTCCACTAAGATTGGCATACCATAAAATACGCAAGCCATTAATACTTCTTCAAAAAATATCTCTGCCGTCTGAGGTCTTGCAATATACTCTAAAAAAAATTGATTTACAGGACCGTCGTCCATATGAAACTTAGTAAGTCCGTGTAGCGAACCATTAGAACCACGCCCCCCAACTACTGCCGATATATCATACGAGTCACAACCAAACGAACCTAAGCTCTCACTTGCAGGATATTTGTTTCCACCCTTATCTCTTACGTTATTTTGTAGGTGCCTTGGCGGAAGCCAACTCACTAAGAATCTACCCTTATTATCGGGAGTCCAAACAACCGTCGAATCCTTCACACCGTCCCGCCAATGAAAGGTTCCACGTGTAACGTGGTGCTCGGTTATAAGCGAATCGTTGTAGTCAATCTGTTGGTATATTTTAGTTAAATTGAATAGTGCTTGCTTGCTCTCGTCCCTGAATGCATGCGACTCCGTGCGCGGAAACTGACGGTAAAATTCGTTGAGTGCGTCGGCATCACTTTTAAGTGAGTCAACCTCCGCCTCCCAATAATCAATAGCACCATTCTTAATCATTGCCTTGTCAACACCTAAGATAGGCTGCTCAGGTTTTTTAAACACGGGCATACCAAAGATGTCTATAAATCCCTCCATATTCCATTCCATTGGAATAAACAAAGCATATAGTCCGCTCTTAGTTTGACCATTGGCGTTTCTATTGGCAACACGTGAGTCCTCGTAAATATCTTTGTAGTTTTGACCGCCCTTTGATAATGCATTTGAGGTCGAGCCCATCATACACTTACCAATAATTTTAGAACCCAAACGTAAACACGTTTTAGTTACACGCCAATTGTCTTTGATGTTATTAGGTTTAAGCCACTTAGCACTCTCATCGTGAGCTAAGAATAATAGCTTCTCCCCATCATAAGAGTTGTCTTCTGTATTCTTCCAATCGATAGATGTATCAAGTCCGTCTATATCTTCTTGACTATTGTCGTACATATTCTTCTTTGTAATCTTGGATGCCGGCAACCTAAAGGCAAGCTCTGTCTTTGGCTTGTCCATACCATCCATAATCGGTTTGAAGAAAAACGGTAGTCTGCTATTAATTGGAACAACCTTGTCTGTAAACATCTTCTTAGCATCGGCACCCGTCTTAGACAGGATACCAACCCTTGCATCGCGCGCAAGCGTTCCCACATTAATACATTCTGAAGATGCCATAAATGAAAATCCCGAACGTCTAATCTTTAGGTATATCATACCAAATGAACGCGGGTCTGCTTTACAGGCTTCCCAAAATATCCAATAAATTCTATTTGCTTCTCTGAAGTCAGGGTATCCAACGTCAATACTTGACCATTGCAAGTACATATAATGTGAGCCTGTAATGTAGGTAGGTTTACCATTATTCATAAACCAAAATCCTTGCTCTCTGTAATCAAACTCTTGCTCAATGTAATCTACCCATCGGTCTTTAAACTCCTTAGGTTTTTCGTTCCAATGAAAGATTGATTGTATTCTTGCTAATTCTTTAGGGATTTCCTGTCTCTCCCAATACTGTTCCGATGACTTGTAGTGTCTTTGAAGACACTCTTTGGGAGTAGGCGGCAGCGCAATGTATAGTCCTGATATATTAATAATATCTCCTATTTGACCGTTCTTAGATATAACCACCAAATCATATTGCTCGTTATACCCGTATAGCCAACTACGTGAGGTATTTTTTTTAGTCTTTGCATTTGCAGGAAGGTAGTCTTCGACTACATAGTATAATCTATTGCCTTGACCTTCGCTCTGCAAATCCCTGTCTTGTATCAGTTTTTTTGTTGCCATTATCTAATGAGTCAAGAGTCTCCTCTTCTAATTCAATCCGACTTAATATCTCAAATGCATCAAAGATTGCTAATTTCTTAGTGGCAGCAGCGTTCTTTAATTTATCTGCAGCCAAATCATCCTCAGCATTTGGTTTAATAATATCTTCCTTTGCAACTTTTATTAGTTGCTCTACAGCTAATCTGCCGGCTTCAATTATCTTTTTCTTAATTTCTTTTGAATCTCTCATAACTTAATTGTTATTTGATGGTCAAACATTCGGTATAACTTTTGCCCGTCTACCTCAAACTCATACTCACTGTCAGGCTTAAAACAAACTTTGTCTCCCGCCATAACACCATAGTCCGTTAATGTTTTATTAGGATAGACCATAAGCCCCATTAATGGTTCCTCACTAAGATGTTTCTTAATATATGAATCCTCAGCTTCAATAGGCTTTACAAAACAATACTTATCGTACGCATTCCAATTATCCTCGTGCTTATACATAAAGAATTGGTCGGGCTCAATAAGAAAGATGTCATCTCTAAAAAAGCTCTTACCGCTCTTTTGACGACCTCTCATATCATTATAAAACTTAAATGCGTTGTGATGTACAAGTAATGTATCCCCAACCTGAACAGGTCCTGAATATCTTAGAGGAGTTTCAATAACCTCGGCATAGCGATTAGAGAACCTATGGTCCTCCTCAGATGTACTGACAATAAAGTCAATACCTCCTATGCTCTTTGTGTTATCGTACCTTTTCCCCTTCATTGGTTTAACTATGAAGTAGAATGGAGATTTCATTAATAATTTATATTATATTCGATTGAAATTGGTATTGTAGAGGTGAACTCCTTCCAAAGTACCACCTCCTGTTTTTCGTTAATGATGTATATTTTAACAGACGCCTTATCGGTGTCCATCTTAATAAGATGAATTTCGTTGGTATCGTTCAATACTTTCTGCCCCACAATATAATGCATAGCACCACCCTTATAGTCAGGACCTACTGATATTTTACGAATCTCCATATTAAAACCAAACTACCCCCAAGTAATCTGTACCTGTAATCCTGTATATATTACCTTCTTGTAACCCACCTATTATAGCCGCTGCATTGTTTGCATAAACAGGTACATTAGGAAACGGTAAAGATTTTATTTCTCCAAGTGTAATGTTTACAGTTTCATCATTATTACTTACACTTGTAGCAATTACTTTATCTGCAAGTGACGGTACACCTGTGGTAGGATATTGACTTATTCTTGCCATTTTATTTTTAAGATAAGGTTAATAAATATAATGTTTGATTTACTAAAGCAAGCATCTCATCCATAATATTCTGAAGCTCTGAAGCATAACCATTACGCTCTTCATCAAGAATCTTTTGGATTCCCTTTAAATGTGTAACAGCATCCTCAATCTTAGACTCATAGATTGTGAATGGAACTCTTTTGTTTCTACCAAAGTAAACCTCAACAAACTTATCTGTCAAATCAAGGATACCATCATAATACCCATTCAACGCCTTGTGCTCTGCAAAAGACGTAGTTTGGAGATGTGCAATGTGCATTATATCTCTCGATTGAAACATTGTTCCAATAAAATTACTTGGTGTCATCATCTTTTTTAGTTATTTCTCCTGTCATAATGTTAATAACAGAGTCTTTACCATATTTTTCTACTAATGCAATTTCGTTCTTAGCGAACTCAGCTCTCATTTCGTCAAGTGCTTTGAATAATTCTTGCTTTCTTAATTCTAAATCACCTAAAGCCATCTTAGCCTTTGTGAAGTCATTGTTCATTTCTTGAACCAATTTTAACTCATCCTGAGTTAAAGATTGAATTTGATTGTTTACGATTTCCATTTTGCAAATATAATGTTATTTTATTAAACGTATGGTATATATTGTGTTTTTCCTTTTATTCTTACTGCTTTTAACGCCTGCTTGCGCTTTCTTTTTTTAGAAAATGATACGTGAACCCAATCAGGATTGTCATCCGTTCCAAACTCCCAAATTAATTGGTCGAACTCTAAGTGGTCTTTAATGTAGTCAAATACCATCTTATTAGATACGCCCGTGCCTCTGCCGTCTTGGTCTAAGTCGGCTGCCTCGCCTAAGCAATGTTGTGACGTTGGGCTTGAGCCGGGAGTTGCATCGTTTAAAGCCTTAGAGCGGTACCCTGAGGATACCCAAATAGGCTTATCAAAATGCTCGCGCACCTTGTCTAATACATTTATAGCTAATAATTTTAAGCACTCTAAGTGTGCAGGCGTTGGCTCATTCTTGATGCCCAATCGCTTTGCCGTTGATGACGGTGTTAGTTCAGCTAATATGAAATGTTCTGATAGTTTCATCGTCCTTGCCCTCTATATTTTTTAGGTTGTAAACTCTTTGCCTTTGAGTGTTTGCCACCCTTACGCTTTCCGAAGTTAACTTTAATCTTCTCCGATAGTGCCTTTGTCTTTGCCATTATCTTTATATTTTTGAATTTCGTTAATAGTTCTTACTAAGGTGTAACCTATAGTAGCTAACAATACAAGGGTTTGTAGGGCTTCATTAATGGTAGTAAAACGCATTGTAATCATACACAATGTATTGAAACCGATAACTTTTATATCTTCAATCTGCAACATTATTATTATTATTATTTATAAGGCAAATATAAACAAAAAAGCCACACAGATTTTGCGTGGCTCAGTTGGAGTTGGGGTATTTATTTTAATTAAATAGTTTTGATAAGCATATCTAAAAACGTAGGATATACATCCTCTTCGTTAAATTCTTTAAACTCATCAATAGCAATTTCTTCAAATTCAATTTCAATTTCCTTAGCTAAAAGTTCTTCCATTTTCTTTACAAACTCAATGTAATTTGGATTGTATTCTTTTACTTCCGCATTTTCATCTACGTACATAGAGATAGAAATACCGCCGTTTGCTTCGGTTCCGTATTCCTTAATTAACTCTTCCCTGATTTCATCGTTTGCTTTCTTAATACCTGAAATAGAATTAAGTAACATCTTTAACTTGAACTTAGTAGGCATCGGCATTTTATGGCTTAATAAACCTTTAAATGTAGATTCTCCTGTTTGTTGATTTTTTAATCCACCTATTTCTACCTCTAAGGATAAAATTTCGGCTAACTTTAATGTGATTTTTTTCTTTTGTTTCATATAGATTTTGATTTAATTAAATAAGAATTAATCCTTTTTCGTCTGCAACGATTGTATATAATACTTGGTTGTCGATACCCCACGTAGCAAACTGCTCTTCAGTCATCTGTACGTTTCCTTGTAATAACTGCATATTCATAGCGTCAGCTAAGTAATAATAAAGGCTGCAACTCACAGCAGAAGCTGAGAAGCTATTAGCTTGTACATACAATTGGGTAGCCGTTCCTAATGTAGGTACTACTACAGGTTCGATAGGCTTTAAGCCATTTGTCATTGGTGTTGGTTCCATTTTTTTCTAATTTAAGCAAAAATAAGTATTTATTTTAATAAAAGTTAATTTTATAGTCTATTATACACAATACATTGGTAGGAGCAACCCCCGAATTAAATGCTGTAATAATAATTGTTGAAGTCCCTTGGTTGTATACAGCATTCCCTGATAAATATGCAGAAAGTATTGTGCTTTCAGTAAAATTAAATGATGAATCTTTTTGAAATACATATCCGGGTGCAGCGGCAGGGTCTATAATTTGAACATTACGATAATATATAATAGAAGACGTTGAGTTATTGTTATCAAATAAAGTAGCCTTTATCTCCACATCTGCTATTTTATTTGTAGCAAGACCTGATAAATCTAAAGTATTAACAACAGCAGAACTAAGCGGTAAAATTCCTTGCGATACTTGTATTTGTTTTCTGTAGGTATACATATTAATATGATAATTTACAATCAAATAAAACTGTTGAATCTGAATTAGTATTTACTAAATCTAAAAATAATATATCTCCTGATATATTAGAAGTCATATTATATTGAAGAGTGCCCCAATAAAACTCTAAGACTAAATGCTCATTTAAAATAGCATAACTACTTGAACCGTATTTTACATAGGTGTTAATATACCTATATATCCCCGCCTCTTCCATAGTTGAATTACCTAAAGCTCTACACGAATATAATATATCAATAGTAAATGTTGACCCATTTGGGATAGCAGATAAATCTATCTCAACTATATTTTGTTGAGGGTCATTAACCCCATCGTATCTTATTAAATTAGTAGCCATTATTGATATAATGTATAAGTGTAAACATCTGCAATCATTGTAGCTCCATTAGCTAATCTTGGACTATGTACGATAATATCGTAATAATAGCCTTCGGGTGCAGGATAATTAAAAATAAATGAAATAGAAAAAAAACTCGAAATATTAATAGTATCACTATGTATAAGATGTCCATACAGTTGATAGTCAGGAGTTGTTTCTATTGGGAAAAAATTTTGTACACTATTACCTTGCGGTAAAAATTCAACACTTCCTCCTAAATCTATAACCATTACATATAGTTCGGCATCAAGTATATATTCAGCACCATTTCGGTATGCTACCTTTACCTTAAAGGTAGTCATAGGATATTGACCTGACTGATTATTATTATTTGATACAAGGAATGTACCTATGTTATAATCAAATTCTGACTTAACATCATTATTCTCCCAAGTCTGTCTACTTGTATCTAATTTATATGTAGCCGATAATCCCATTATGATAATATTGTTCTGTTACCTACTGAGTCTACTACTTGTAATTCATATACACCACCAACCAAAACCTCTTGTAAATAACACCCGTGTGTACCTACGTAAATTTTTGTGTTTACCGTTAAGTCTCCTGTTAAAGTACCACCTGATAAAGGTAAGTATCCACTTAAATAACCTCCAATATTATTTCCGTCTATTAATTGTACCCAAGATGCACTTGTAATTGCACCTGACGTTGTTCTGTAATAAGCACCTGTCCCTGTTTGAGCGGCAAATGCAATCTGACTAACCCAAGAATTTTGAGTAGTTGCATCCCAAGCAATATTAATAACGTGAGTCCAACCCGATATACCACTTGATGTAGTCATACCCATCCAATCTCCTGTTTGGGTCATTGGAACAGAATATCCATAATTAGCACCTACAAATGTGCTTGAATCTACACTACCATTTGCTTTTAAAAACTGTGCTGATGTACCACCACTCTTTATAAATGAATTTGCAGTTACGTTTGATGTAAAAGTTGCTGCACCTGTATTATCAAATCCTAAATTTGAAATCCAACTAATTGCCGACCCTGCCGCACCCGATACCGCTCTATTTAAACTAATTGTACCTCCTAAAGCATCTAAAGATAATTGAGTTGCATATCCTGCTACACTTCTTGTCGCTGCATAAGGTGTTCCAACAACATTACTTCCAATATATAATTGTGCAAATCCATTTCTTGCTGCTATTTGTGCCCCATTAGTACCCTCAATTGTTGAGCAATTTCCCCCATCGCCAATTGGTGTTACTCCACCCCATCCAATATTATTTAAAATTGTATTAGAAGTTACCCTTGCAGTACCATTTACATCTAACTTAAAGCCTGCATCTGTGGTTGTGCCTAAAAGAAGATTTCCGCTTGTATTTAAAAGCATTTGAACATTAGCACTACCACTTGCAAAAAATATAGAACCACTATCGTTTCTTAATAGTAAGTTATTTGCACCTGCTAAATTTGAAGCAGTACCATCACCGATAATTTGATTTGATTGTGTGGTTGGATTTATTCTAAAACGAGTTACCGCACTTACTTCGCCTGATGCAGTTAAACCATTACTTAAAAATACATTACCGCCTGTTAAAGATAATTGATTTGTAAATGATAATTGAGCAACAGATGTAGCATTAGATGAACATTCTAAAGTTGCATAACCACCGCCCGAATTACTTACTTTTATTTTAGCACCCGCAGCAGCGTTTTGAACTTCTAATTTTTCACTTGGAGTAGTTATTCCTATTCCTACATTACCCGCAGATGTGATTGTAAACCTTTCAGCGTTAGCAGTATTATCATAAATATTAAATTTGCCGTCTCCTTGTAATCCCATTGACCAAATTCGTGTTGGAGATTTAAAAGAAAATAATGCTTGAAACCCTGCGGTTGTACTTTCTATTTGTAATAATGAATGGCTTGAACCATAAAATCTTGCATTAATATATTGTGAAGACCCTGCATTTGCCTCAAATCTATAAGTTCCAGTTGTAGTGTTTAAATAAACATTACTTCCATTATCAAATATAGTTGAATTTCCTAAAGCACTTGCTCCTGTAAACTTTGGCAAGTAATTAGTGGTACCAGTTCCAGTAATAGGATTTGTTAAAGCGTTTTGCTTATTATTAAAGGTTGTCCAATCAGCACTACTTAAAGCACCTCTATTAGTTGCCGAAGCCGTAGGTACATTTAAAGTAATAACTGGGGTTGTAGTTCCATTAGCAACAGAACTTGATAAATCAGTTCCAGTTGTACCTAAAGTTAAAGCAGCTACACTTGTTACTGTTCCACTTGTTAATTGACTTGTTAAAGCTAAAGTTCCTGAAGCATTAGGGAAAGCAAAATCTCTATTTGCACTTAAAGCACTTACATCTAATAAGGCTCTAATAGTTGAAGCATTAGCGATAGTTAAATAACCATCTTCCATAGTTACCATACTATGTCCATCCACATCCTCAAAATGTAGTACGCCATCAGTTAATTCTAAACTACCAAATCCATCATTTGGAACATCTTTTAACCAAACCTTTGCAGTGTATAAATCAAATGTATCTAAGTTTAAGTCAGTAGTAGCACCTGTATAAGGTACAAAATTAGAACTAAGATAAGTTTGAAATATTGCAGCAGTAGTCTTCTTGTTTACACCACTTTGAACGATTGGAATTATATCCATTGAACCAACTACGGTTGCTGAAGGAAACTCTGTAAATTTAATATTCGCCATATCTTTATTCCGTTATAATATTGTTATCTTCTTGTGTTACCATATATTCCCCTACTTGACTTATTATAAAGTCTGGCAAAGGTGCTAATAGTGTTAATTGTATTAATTCTGCATCCGTAGGTAGTATATCAGTTGCAGCACCCATATATATAAACCCTCTTATTCTATCTCTTACAGGGTAGTAATTACCTGCTATTGTACCTAAGTCTAATCTATTAGTTGTGTTAGTTGGTAAGCCAGCAGTATTTGAAACATCAGCTTCTAAAACACCATCTACAAACACTTTAACACTACTATTACTCCACTTAATAGCTACCTTATGGATGCCATCTGCGTAAGTACCTGTATTAATAACTTGGTTGGTTGGATTATTATACAAATTTACGATTAATTCGTTAGTTTTAGAAGTGCCTAAAGCTATATATTTATCCAAGCTATTATTGTTCATAGAACCAATAGCCTCAAATATATTAGTTATAGTTGCACCACCTACTAATCTAATATCAAAGTAAGCTAAATAATAATTCTTAACGGTTATATCTTTGTAGATTACATCTTGGGCTCTTTCGCCTTGAAAATCCCCTGAGTAAATAGAAGAAGTAGCATATTCGCTTTCTTCTAATTGCGGATTCCATACATAAGCCGTATCTACAATTCCAAAACCACAATTACTTGGAGTATCGCCTGTATTTATAGTAAAACTATATAATTGCCATTCATCAGTTACGGTAAAGAATTGTTGGTCTCCACCTATAAATAAATTCATTGAACAAGTAGGGTTTACTGCAGACTTTGCCCAAATTGAAAGAGTAGTATATCCTCCAGGGAAGTCTACTCCTTGTAAAGCTACTTTATTGTCAAACAAAGCAGCACTATCTACTACACCATCAGGACCAGTACCAGCGTTATTAGTGTAAGAACCACCACCTGAAGTTGTCCAAAAATCAAAATTGTTAGTATATTGAAAAAAATTCATAGAATATTTCTCCATAAACAATTCAGGGCAATCGGAATACTCGTAATCTAAACGGGGTTCGTTGTTACCTCTAAGGTCTAATAGTTTATCAGCACCAGTTCTATAAGCCTGTGAATTCCTTTGGGCAGTAAACCAATTAAGAGTAGTTGGATAGATATTGTACAATTTCCCTGCTTTCCAAGCATTAGGAAACATTACAATAGAATCTATATTTTTATTGACTAAGTATGGATATAAGTTTGTCACTTTTTCTTTATTTTGCCTTTAAACTCTTTTGTAATGCCATCTTTTATAATCTCGGTAAAGTAGCCAACCTTTATAAATTCTTTCATCTTATCGTTTAAAACAAGGTCATAATAGTTATTCCTATAATACTTCTTTCCGTTATAAGATATATCAACTGTGCATTTGTACATTCACAAAGATACTAAGATTTTTAGCATTAAAAAAGGGTAGATACAATTAAGCACCTACCCTCTTTATTATTTAAGAACTAATTAAACATTTCCTAAGTCTGCGTAGATTGCAGCAGTAGGTAACATTAAGTTGATAGCCTCGTAACACTCAATACGAGCAGTTACTAAGTTTTGAACGAAGTTAGTTCCATTCTCGTAAGAGAAAGTTACATTTAATCCTTCTACTTCAACACGCTCTAAGTAATCACGGTCAAAGATTAATACTTTGTCATCAGTTACCCAAGAAGCCTCAAATACTGGAGTACCAAAGATAGTCAAACCACCTGCACCGTTAAGAATAACCGCACCTGCACCTGCATAGTAACCTTTGTTGTAAGTAGAGATAATTAAACGAGCCATTTGAGTAGGAGAAACTAATGCGTAAGAAGCATTAAAGTTAGCACTCTTTTGGTTACCGATTAATTGGATAATTTCTTCAACATCATCAGTAGCACTAACAGTTGTAGAACCAGTAGCAGCACCTGAAACAGTACCGAAGAAAGAAGCGTTTTCTGCTTTAAAGAAATCACGAATTAACATACGAGTTAAAGTTTGCTCGATAAAAGGTAAAGACCTCATCATTTGCTTAGAGAAGGTTGCGAAACCTGCGATATAAGCATTAACAGTTTTAACTTCAGTCAAATCGTAATCAATTTGTCCTTTAGAAGCACCTTCAGTTTGAGATGCAATAGCACCTTCCGAACCACTTTCTTTGTAAGTAACAAAAGTACCAGTCGCTGATTGTACAGTAGGGATTAAATCTCTAAAGTTCAATTTTTGCGAAGGCAAGATTGCTTGTTGTTGGTTGTAAGTAGCTACTGAATCTCCTGTTAAGTTAGAAGATAATAACATATTACCAACCGCTTTTAAATTCATAGTAAATGAACCACCTGAAGACTTTAATTCTTTTTCAGCAATAGCCATATTAGAATCTAAGTTTTCAGCGATTTGCTCACCGATAGATTTAGTAGACGCAATTTTAGCTGCACTCTTACGAGATACTTCTTCAGCTTGTTTGTCCATTTCATCTTTTACTGCTTTGATTTCAGCCTTAACTGAATCAATACTTTTTTCTACCATCGTAGATAATTCACTTTTTACGCTTAATAAAGCGTTAGCGTTAGCATCAAACTTTGTGTTGATGTCATTTGCTAAATTTTTAATTTCTTCCATTTTTAAAGGTTTAAGAGATTTCTAAATAATTTTATTTCTTGTATCTTATTGTCCTCTTTCGGCTCTTGTACTGTTGTAGTGATTTTACTCGGCTCTTCAGTTTTCGCAAGTGAAACAAGTTTTAATAATTCAAATTCAATAAGTCCGAATGTTTCATCAGTGTAGCTACCGTTCTTGATAGCCTTTACTAAAGTTTTAATTCGGTCTTCTCTTTCTTCTAAAGACTTAAAGCCAGTAAAAGGTGTGTTTGGATTTGCTCCAAAAGTAACCGCAGAACCTTCCCAAAGTTTAACTTCGTAGATTTGCTCAACTTCTTCTTCCATATCCATTTGTGTTTCTACCGATTTTATTACTTGATAACCGATAGAATGTTGGGTTATTACACCATCTCTATATAGTTTTAAAGCATCTTCTCCCCAAGTAGTATCGCTCATTTTAGCTTCAAAGTACAAACCAAAGTTATCTTCTCTTAATACTAAAAGTTTTCCCAAAGGCTTTGTTGTGTCGTGTTGCCACAGGTACGCAATTTCAGGCTTTGATGAATCTGGTCCTCTTTCTGCAATAGTTTTTGTGAATGCACCTGGCATTATAACATCTCCATCTAAATCAATAGAATTGAATTGTGAGAAGTAACCTGTAACGATTCCTGTTGCGACATCTAAGTCCTTAATAGTAGCGTTGTAATTCTTGAAACTTATATTTTTCATAAGCGATTATTTTTAGAGTGTTTAAAAAAGAGTGAGTAGTTACCTACCCACCCTAAAACCAAAACACCAAACTATGATAGTACAAAGATACTAACTTTTTTAGCAATTATTTATAAATGATATTATTTTCGTCATCGTATTTTGCTTTGGTAAGCATTGTACATTTGCAATTAGCATTATTTGTTAAGCCACCATTAGGGTCGCCTGGATGTTTCATCATATATCCATTAGCATTAAACTTCTCGTTTAAGTCAATAGTCTTACCACTTAAAGTTATATGCCAATCTCGTGGCATCTTTGGGTGGTCGTGTACCCAAGTCTTTTCCATATAAATAGGCATTAACTCACTTTGAGTAAACTTAGAAGCGTTAGTAACCATTACTGATTCTGTTCTTGCTATAAGCCTTGCTCTTGTTTTATTCATTCCTACTTCATTAATTAATCTTCTTTCTGCACCTCTAAAACCTTCGTTATTTTCTAAAGCAGTTTGGAATGCTGATTGTATCTTCTTTAAACTTGTAGCGTTTATATCTTTGATGTGTTGCCCACCTATGGTAGCAAAGTATTCTTTTAGTGCTGCATCCATTATAGGATTCTCAAAGCCTATTCCAATAGTTGCTTCTGCAGGTAAGTTAGCCTTTAGCCATTTAACATAACCTCTTAACTGTTTATTCCAAGCAGTATTATAAAAGGTTTGCATAGCAATTGCGATAGGCACTCCTGTGTATAACATCCCAGAAATAGATTTAGTAAACTCAACCGATTCCGATTCATTTAGAGCATCTATGATAGGTTGTATAGATTCTTTTAAAGCCTTAGAATACAAACGATAGCCGTAAGTTTCTAAATACTTTTGTAGTTTAGTGTCAAATTCTTCTTGTGTCATTATAGTGCTTGGTCGCTCATTCCTAATTCATCAAGATAAGTTAAGTTAGTAGGGACTAAAATTCTATCCATATCTTCCTGGTCTAATCTATCGTAATTCATAGCATCTCTTTTTTCGTTAGGAGTAATCCACCAAGATTCTTTCATCTGTGCAACTATCTTCTCCATATCCTTTTGCATTTCAGGGAATGCTTGTGCATCGTAGTCAATATAATACTCAACACCATCTCTTAAAGAATAGTACAAAGCAACCTCGTTAAACATACCTCTAATCATATTTAAGATAGGAATAACCGTATTGGTTACTAATCCTTTGTAAGCCATTTCCTTATTATTGTAAGAAGCAGAATCGGTAGCCATTAAGATAGGGTCTACTCCGAACACTCTACATAAAGTATCTCTATCCGCTCCTATTGATTTAATAATCTCAAGGTCTGCTGGAGACATTCCAATTTGCTTGTAATCTACAATACCATTAGTAGCTACTATTCTCTTATAATTGTCTGCACCTGTTAATTTTGTGTCAATCTGTTGGTTAATCTTACTTATTTGCTCGCCATCAAGCATTGCATCCTTATCCCCACTAAATAAAAGACCTGCTGCACCACCATTAATAAATGCTTTAGCCTTTGCCCTTGTGCCTTCGTTAGAACTTGAAACAGTTTCCCAAGCCGCCATCAAAGGACTCATTCCGTATAATTGATTCCCACTTACATTATAATCGGGATTGAAGAACTTAATATGGTTTACTTCGTTTACTTTAAATTCAATCTCTTGGTTTCCTATTTGTAGCTTATAAGCACTAATTGGCTCAAAAGTTCCACTTCCTATGATTTGTGTGAATTGTGATGGTAAAGGGTAAAGTTTCGTAGGCACACCTTTGTTTCTACCAACTTCAGGCATAAACTTATAAGAATAAGCGTTACCAGTAATCTCTAAAAAAGAAACTAAAGATTCAATATATTCCTGCTGGCTTTGCATTTCGTTTGGTCTTGCAATCAGCTTATTCAAGTCAGTACCTTCTACTTCCGTTAATCCCTTTTTAAGTATGTTAATAGGATTGTTTTTTGTTCTATTAAAACTCTTCTTATTGCTTACCTCGTATACATAAAAGGGAACTGAAGCAGCCTTCTTTGCAATCATATTAATAATAGCAAATACATCAGGGTTAGCCTGATAGCCACTTCTTACATACGCTCTTGGGTTGTTAGGGATGTTAAAGAATATTCCGTTAAAATAAGAGAATAAAGACTGGTTATATTTGTTACCTGCACTTGAACCTTGAGTAGGAAGTATAGCAGCTTTAATTCGTTGATAGAGATTCATAAGCATTTATTTTTACAAATTTACGATAAATTTACATAACTACGAAGTCAAACTTCTTGAGTTCAAACCACATCCGCATCATTAAAGCATCACTTATATCCGGACTTCTGCCTAAATGTTCTTTAACTTTGTCTTTTGGTAACACCGCAAGTTTACCATCTTTATCAGCGTTATGTCTTTGTACC
>Ga0209500_10000118_pt1 | contig 72092 bp, 95 predicted proteins | sample S_140212_EF_Meta_FD_187323 | JGI IMG/M metagenome (GOLD analysis project Ga0209500, IMG submission 187323) | Freshwater microbial communities from Lake Simoncouche, Canada to study carbon cycling - S_140212_EF_MetaG (SPAdes) (version 2) | ecosystem: Environmental > Aquatic > Freshwater > Lake ... | reverse complement strand
TGGATTCTTGAAATGTATCACAACTTCAAGTAAGCAAAAAGAATACATTGAGAGAGTTATGAGACAAATTTCATTTGATATTATTGACCCATTAATCGGTGAAGAATTTACACCTAAGTCAACACCGGCAATGCCAATAATTGGGGTTCATTCTAAAGACCAAAGTGATGCTATTAACCTAATCAAAACATTTTATCTAAAATTTCCTCAATACAGATGGTTTACTTTCAGAGATTTGAGAGGATTGTCAGAAAAAGAATTTGCTAATTCTTTGAGAGACTGTTTTCTAAGTGTTTGGATAGATGACCACAGTGCATTTGGAACCTTCCCATTAGAATCTATGAAATCAAACGTTCCAGTTATAGGTAAAGTTCCAAATTTGTCTCCTGATTGGATGAGTGAAGAAAATGGTATTTGGGTTACAGACCAAACTTTATTACCTGATTTGGTAGCAGATTACGCACAAAATTGGTTAGAAGATAATATTGACCCACAAATATTTGAAAAAATGAAGGAGACCGTTGAGAGATATACGGATAAACAAAAGTTTGAATCATCTATAGTTTCATTATTTGACGGTTATTTGTCAAATAGAGCGGACGCCTTTGAAAATCAAATTTCCAAAACAGAAGAATAACATGAACAATACATTATCACTATCAGTAATACTTCCTATCAAATCTTCCAAAGCGAAAGATTTTGATGAATACTTTGAAAAAGCAATAACTTCTCTAAAAAATCAAACAGTTAGTTTTGAAGAATTAGTAATAGTACATACACAAGAGCAATCTCTAATCGACCATTTGAATTCTTATGATTTTGGTGATTTGAATGTCACAAAATTATTGTGGGATAAAGACCCTAGTTATGCTAACCAAGTAAACTTCGGAATAAAAAACGCTAAAGGAACATGGGTATCTCTTTTTGAATTCGACGACGAATATTCCTCCATTTGGTTCAAAAATGTAAAACAATATGTTGAATCATTTCCTGATGTTCAGATGTTTTTACCCGTAGTCGTTGAGACAGATGAAAAGGGATTATTCGCAGGTTTTACAAATGAAGCAACATTCGCAGCCAATTTCTCACAAGAAATGGGAATTTTGACTAATGATACATTACAAGAATATCAAAATTTTCAAACTGCTGGTTCTGTATTCAAAAAAACAATCGTAGAAGATTTTGGTGGCTTCAAACCATCTATAAAATTAACTTTTATTTATGAATTTCTTTTAAGATTAACTTATAACTCAGTATCGATAATGACAATTCCAAGACTAGGGTACAAACACGTAAATCTAAGAGAAGGTTCTGTTTTCTGGAACTATAAGTTTGGTGATAATAAAATGGTTGAGGACGAGGTTAAGTTTTGGATTCAAACCGCCAAAAGAGAATATTTTTTCACGGACGACAGATCCATAAAATATCAATCTGATAATATTTAATGCTAAATTCACTCTCTGCTACCACAGAGGATGTTTTATCAAAAAAAAGAGGTAGAAAGGCGGTTAAAGAAAATTATTTTGATGTAAGAGAAGAAGAGGCGGTTAGAAACTTTCTAATCGCCGAAACTTCATACGAAAAGAATAAAATATATAATCAATTTTTAAGGTTACCTTTAGATAAAATGATTTCCTCAATCATACGACGATACAAGTTATATCGTAAAGATATGGATTTTGAGGAAATTCATACAGATACTCATTCATTTCTGATGACTAAAGTCGACAAGTTTAAGCCTGATAAAAACAAAAAGGCTTATTCTTATTTTGGTACTATCTGTAAAAATTATCTGATGGGACAGATTATAAAAGACCAAAAAGAAACTAATAGAAAAATATCATATGAAGATATTTCATCAAGTCTTGAAGAAAGACCTGATATGTCTTATCGAATAGATGATGATATTATTGAAACTGATTATGTTATCAATAAATATTTGGAGGAGCTAAAAGATTATATCGAATCAGAACAACTAAACGATAATGAAAAGAAATTAGGATATGCTCTAATTGATTTGTTTGATAATTACGAATCAATATTCTCAGGTGCGGATAATAATAAATTCAACAAAAATGTTATTCTTTTATCCTTAAGAGAAATGACTAATTTGAGCACCAAAGAAATACGTAGTTCTATTAAAAGATTCAAAAAATTATATATAGTAATTCAGTCAAAAATTAAAAACTGATAAAAAAGTATTTATAGATATGCCGAGACCTCAAAGAAAAGAAATCAATTTCACTAAAGATTCTATATTATCACTCATGCAAGAAATCTATAATGAACTTGTTGAGCAAAGACAGACTGCCATTAGAATTCAAAATAAAATGTTGGCGTTATTGAAAGAACCTTCCGACATGACTACTATTGGTCCTGTAATCGAAAAACAACAAAAAATTGTAAACGATTGTGTAGAGAAAAAAATTAGTTTATCAAAACTACAGTCAAGTATTTGGGAGAAATCAAATAACAACAAAGAGGAATCATTCTCTCTTGCAGACTTAGACGATGATTTAATACAGAATCTCATTGAAAAAGATGTTTCCAAAGATGAGGAATCATACAAAATGAGATAAACTATGCCATTAGATATAAATTCAACTCAACAATCAATTCAAAGTAAAATTGATGCCTATAAAACCTATAGAGAGGTATCTACTTCTGAAAAAGGTTTATTAGGTAAATTGGGAAATTCTGCGTCTGATGCAACTTCTCAAATTTCGAGTCAACTCGACAAAGTAAGTGAATTCCAAAAACGATTCCAAAGAAACCCACCAAATTCTATGGATCAACTATTGGGATTTTTAGGGCAAACTCAAGGGAATGGAAATGCCACACTAAGATATCTTAGAACAAAAATATTAGAGGCCGCAGCTAAAATAGAACCAAAAGTTTCAGGTATTCTTAAAACAGAAACAATCAAAGCTCTTGGATGCTCTATTGAACAAACTTATAACGGAGTATCTTCGGAAAGTTTATCATTACAACCAATCCCTTTAAGACCACAACAAGAAGGAATATATATACCAGTCAATTCTTTAGATTTTTTTTCAAATCTAAAGCAGTCTCCAGAAACTAATTTTGGTAAAATATATTATGAAAAACCAGACCCGTCTGCCGATCCAATATTTCGACCGTATGGTGGGCCTGAACCATTCCCAATGAATAAACAATTATTCAATATGATGACTTCCGATAATGCTGGAAGGTCGTTTAATCAAATAAATGGGAAAAATTATTTAGGGAAATCAGGACAAGACCTTTTTGATTTACAATATACTAACACCAATAGTTTTGGTGTAACTGGTGATTATTACAGAGTATTTTTAATTGATAGAGAAGATAATTCTGGTAATATAACAAATAATGTTGGAGAGTTTATTTCCGATTATTACAGTACAATTAAATTGGTGGATTCGGTTGATATTGGTGCTCAAATTGTCAATATTATTTCGGGGGCAATTAATTATAACGCCCAAGTTGGATTTGGAGAAATAAATAACCAATCCAGATTTTCTCTAATAGTACAGAGAATTTTAGGGTTATGTTTTGATGACAGAAGGGAAATAGATGTTAGTGGAGTTGCCAAAGTCGCCGAATTAGATGGTGTTGATGATTCATTTTTTGAACTTAATGAAATTGATTTAAGAAATATCGACATCGAAATTTCAAATGTTCAAAATGGTATTATTGAATTTGAGGATTGTGATAACATAAAACTTCCTGTGAATTCTGAAGTTTTGATTGATGAATTAATTAATTTTAGAAATACTGAAAGTGGAAATACCGTAGAACAACAAGTTGAAATTCTTGGTCAAATTATTGATTCTATTTCAGATAATCCTGATTGGTCCATTACCGCGCCAGCAAACTTGAATGTGAAAGTATCGATAGATAAAAATGTCATCAAGAAAATACCTTTAGCAGTTGCTTCGGCAGTATTAACTCCAAAAAATTTACTACCACTTTATACTTTATTATCCGTAATACAATCAGGTGCAACCTTTACGTATAATCAAGCGGTGACTGAAGTTAATGAAACTACAACTGATGCTAATGAATCCTTATCAACAATAGGAAACGATGGATCGGATGTTGGAAAACAAGGTAGTAATATTGTTAACAGTGGGGAGGATTTTTTGAAAAAATATAAAGCGTTTTCTATTCAGGTCATTTCTCAAATAAACGCTGAGTTTTTACAAGTTCTTTATGAAATATTAAAAAAAGATATTGTTAATTTAGTTTCCATAATAATATCTGATATTTCGAGATCTAAATTATTGAAAAAATACGCAATAATTTTAAGATTGGCACAACTTGCTTTGATAGTATCACAATTAGTAAATGATTATAGAAAATGTAAAAGTCTTTTGGATAATATATTACTTCTATTGAACTTAGTGGGTCAAGGTTTGAATGCAAATACTCCTCTACGAAATGAAATCCCACTACCACTCTTATTATTATCTAGTGTATTACCAGGTTATTCACCTGAAAGGGCAACAATAAATGCTATTCAACTTTTACAAGGACTAGGTGTTCCAACCGGAACTTTACCAGATGGTTCACCTAATTTAATGTTACTATACAATTTAGCGACAAATAAAGCTGTTGACCAAGAGGAATCTGAAAATGGAAAAATTGAAATTGCTAATGTAGGTTTACTCGGTTTTGGAAAAAAATTATAAATATGAAAGACGAAAAATTTAAGGAAATATTGGATAGCCAATCAAGCCTAAAAGATTTACCAAACACAAAATTGGTGGAATATTTAGATTTGTTATCTTCAGATTTTGATTCTACAAAAGAATCTATAATTAAAAGTACTTTCTATTTAGATAGTGTTGAAGAATTGTATAATAAAGTATTAAAAGTTTATCAAGATAGAAATGAAAGATAACTCAATATTTTTTCAATGTAGAGTATTAAATACTGAAGACCCTATGATGTTGGGTCGTATCAGAGGTATTAGACTTATTGACAACTATGATGACATATTGAAAGGCATTTCTGATCCACCATGGAACGAAGAAAAAGATATATGGACCTCAAGAGACCCTTTAGTATTTAACGCTCTACTACCATACTTTGTATATTCAGTTCCAAAAGTTAACGAATTAGTCCAAGTAATTTATGTAAACAAAGATTTCCAGTACCAAAATCAGTATTACGTTCAAAATACGTTTTCAAGCCCAACCGCGACCTTCAACGAATATTATTTCGGAGGAAATAAATTCACAGGTACAGGTATGCAAATCAAAAACCCTAAGCCATTAAAAAATCAAGATGGAACATTTACTGATCAGTCAGTCCATAAAGGTGTGTTTCCACAACCAGGGGACAACGCTCTTTTGGGACGGGGAAGTGCTGACGTAATTGTTAAACAAGATGAAATTTTAATCAGAGCCGGTAAATTCAAAGGGGAACAATTACAACCAAATGTAATACCTGTTGCAAATCAACAAAGAGGGTTTTTACAACTTTCAAAGTTTCAAAGTACCTTACAAAATTTAGATCCGAAAGTTTATTTTGAATTACAAGAAGATGTTTTATTAACCAAATATTTAATTGAATGGGTAGTTACAAACCCAGAGAACACTCAGGACAAATTTTCAGGTTCGGTTTATTTATATCAATTAAAACCAAACCCTTTAATCAATTCCAAATTTATTTCAGTGGACAGCGAAATTTCTGAAAACCTTAAAAAATTGGTCGCAATTGAATCGTTCGCAATGTTGTCCAAATCAGAAACTATCAAATTTATTAATAACTTTATAAAAACTTGTAATGAAACAGACGTAACTAAAAGTGGTGTGAGGTTATTCAACGATAATAACGCAAGTAATAAATTTCCGATTTATTACAGACCAAGTCCACTTATGTATTCAAAGTTGAACCCATCAACACCGTTAGGTTCATCTGCAACACCAATAGAAGTTAGTAACATTAGTGACATTTACAAAGGGATTAAATTGGATCCCGCTCTGAAAGGTGGTTATGGTTTAATTTATGCAAAAGGAAAAGTTGGAACTCCAAGAACTCCGAAAAAATTTGTAGTCCCCCAACAAAAGTATGTTAATCAAGAATCTTCATATGGTGCTTTGGGAAGTGATGTTTTATTCTTGGTATCTCACAACTCGCAAATTCCGGGTAAGGGTAAGATAAACTTTGATGATACTTTATATGGTATAAGTCCTGAAAAATTTACAAAAGAATTATTACCAAAAACTTCAAGTATGGTTAGGGGGGAGGAACTTTTGGAATTAATTAATTTGATTGTAAAATTCTTGGTAACTCACACTCACGCATATCCAGGTCTTCCGCCAGTACCCGTAACTCAAGAAGGAACAAACACACAAACAATTCTAACCGAACTCAATAATGCGGTTAACAAAATTCTAAGTAAAAATATTAGACTTAATTGATATTTATTAGTTAAAAGATAAATGTCAATCTTAAGGTCTTATATAAATAAAAACAATACCATCATTTCAAACTCATACGTAAATACGGGTAGAAACCCTGTAATTGAGTTGAATTTTGGTGCTTCGGATTTAATTGTCCCAAACTTTGGTTACACAAGATTTATCTTTGATTTAGATTTATCTTTATTAGAAGAAAACATAAGTTCAGGTGTTATATCTACAGGGTGTACTTCAGCAATGACACACACTCTCCAAATGACAAACACGTCATCATTTGATAATGAATTATTAAATTCATTCATGTCAAACGAAAGAAGAAGATCGACCTCGTTCGACTTAATATTATGGAGAATCCCCAAATTTTCAGGAGCAACAGGTAATCCACAATTGTGGGATGAAGGTGTAGGGTATGATTACAATGATTTCAATATTGCACAAAATAGTGCGAACGGTGGAATTTCCCCTTTAACGTACGTTGACAGTCGAGCATATTCTACACGACCATCTAACTGGTATCAAACGACAACTCTCTCTGGATGGTCTCAAAATGGTATCTACAACAATAAGAATGAAGGGGCTGTAAACTATTCAGGTTTGACCATCGTCGCAAGACAACATTTCGAACTCGGAAACGAAGATTTGAATATGGATATGACCAATGAAATCAACGGTATATTAAATGGGTCAATAACTGGAGTCACAGGTTGGGGTATATCATATCTCCCTCAAATAGAAAATATTACAGGCCTAACAGAAAGTTATAGTGTGGCGTTCTTTTCAAGACACACTCAAACATTTTATCAACCATATCTATTAACAAATTACAATGACTTAATTACGGATGATAGAAATCTATTCTTAAAAAATCAGGAAAATAAGTTATTCTTATACGTTTATCAAAATGGGGATTTCGCGAATCTTGATTCAGACCCTTTTGTAAGAATTGAAGATAGAAATGGTACCGCAGTGGCGGGTATGGGTTCCTTAACCACCTGTCTAAAAACCAAAGGTGTTTATGAAGTAACCGTTCCAAATGGGTTTTCCAACTATCCAACACCATGTATTTTTTATGATGTATGGTCAGGTCTTACAATCAATGGACAATCTATCCCTAATGTGACTAATCAATTTACATTACAACCATATACCTCAGGTATCCAAATCGGTTCAGTGTCTAAAGAACCTGAAATATTTGGATTTGATTTCTATGGTATCTTACAAAACGAAAAGATACTTAATACTGATATCAGAAAAGTTGGAGTAACAATCAAAAAGGCATACACAGGACAGGTACTTCTATTGGATGTTTCAGGGTTCTACAGAGTTTATGTAATGGAAGGAACAACTGAAGTATTAGTACAAGATTGGACTCCATTGAACAGAACACCAAATGAATATTACTTCATATTTGATATGAGAGACAAAATTCCAAATCAATATTTTGTTGATATTCAAGTGAACACTTCAGGAGAAAAAGATACTTATAAGAGACAATTAACATTTTCAATCGTAAATACAAAACAATCATGAGTAAAATAGTGAAATTAACAGAAAAGGATTTATCACATTTAGTTAAACGAGTTTTGAGTGAACAACAAGAAACTGAAAATTATATGTTCTTCAGTAACCTAAAACAAATTGCCAGACAGTGTAAAATGTTATTAGAAATGGATGAAGAAATGATTGACCAAATTATACAAGATGGACATGATTGGGCTGACGACCACGTTTCAGAAGCAAAGACAAACATGGACCAAGTTTTTGATTTCATAATGAATGAGAAAAGAAAAATGGACCAATATGTTGATTATGAAGAAATGACTGAAGGTAGAAAGAAAACTGGAACCAAACTTTGTGCTAGAGGACTCGCGGCTGCGAAAGGGAAATTCAAAGTTTTTCCTTCCGCTTATTCGAACGGTTATGGAGTCCAAGTATGTAAAGGTAAGATGCCGGGTTTAGACGGTAAAAAACATTGCTCAGGGGCTTATTGTTAAAAATAAAAAGAAGAATTTAGGTTCTTCTTTTTTTTGTCGAAGAATTTTATTACTTTTGTAAGACTATCAAATCATACCCATCATCATGAAAAAATTCTTCAAAAAAATTTGGACTAGATTTTTTATTAGATTCAAAAGAAAACTTGTACCACAAGTAGAACTTGATGAGAATGAAAAAACTGCATCTTCAATTTGCCGTAAGTTAATCAATCATGAAAGTTCTAAATTTTTAATTGCCCCTCTCTCACAAAAAAGATATATCAAAAATGAGTTTCTACAAATGTTTGTGGTTCTTCACGAAAACAGGATAAATATAACAAATCACGTGTATAACTACGACATTGTAGTTTCTGATTTGATGTCTGAGAAATTAAACAGAATGTTTGATAACAAAGTAGAAGAAGCAAGAATGAAATTTGAAAAGGAAATGCATAGCCAAGTACAACACTCACTGAAGAAAATTTTAGAAAAGCTTATCTAATGTTTTCTTTCAAAATTTTAAGAATTAAATCCCTTAATGATTCATTTTGGGATTTTTTTGGTTTATAAGATGTCATAGTTGGTTTGTTTCCAGTTCCAACTTTGGGGTCTTTTTTCTCGGCACGTCTTTTCTGTGAACATGCTGATTTCTTTTGGGCGTCGGTCATGTTTGCGGCGACTCCTTTAGCACGACATTTAGGATATCCCTTACTATCTGCTTCAGGTCTACCACAAGGAGGATGCCCTCCTCCTTCCTTTTTTCTACAAATATTAACCCATGGTCCTGAAGGCTGTTTCGATCCTTTAGGTTTTTTCTTAGTACCGAACCAAACCGCCAAATCTTCTTTCAATAATGATTCTTTTAATGGGTCACCACTCATAGTTGGATTAAGTGCCGATCCCTCTTCGTCATTTTGTCCAGTATAAAATTGTTTCAAATAATCAGTCATTTTAGATAATTTTTTAGTTCTTTTTTCAATTTGAGCCCTTTTTTCAGGAGATTCTATGAAGTCTCCGTCCGCTTCTTCGTAGGCTAATTCGGCATTTGTATACGAATATAAAGGGTCTGTGAATGGTGCTAATTGATTCTTTTCCCATGGCTGTGGGGCAAGAACAATAGGTACCTTAAATTTTCCGGAACTACCAGAACCTGTCGCTTCTTTTATTGAATTTTTTTTCATAACTTTGTAACAATAAATATACCGTCAATTCAAAATAATGGAACAAAAACAACCAATAGGATTACTATTCGATAGTATCGCGTATTACACTCCAAACGATGTAAACACCCTGTGTGATGACATGAACTTGGAACAGGCATATTACATGATTATCAAAGCATTAGAATACTCTCACAATTCAAGAATTTTCTCATTACAAGAATCTGAAATTGTTTCTAAATCATTAAGAATAATGAATAACCACTTTACTGAAAAAAAATAATCTTTGTGAAAAAAATTGTTATTCTATTGCTTTCATTTTTATTATTTGGGTTCAAGAATCCAAATAATGACAGTACTCCCATTATTATTAATTTTGAACAAATCTTAAATGAGTATAGATGTTCAAATGGATTGAATCCAGTTAAAATCGATTACTCTATGAAAGAATTTGCCGATTTACGTAGTAAAAGTATAGTGGAAGATTACAGTCACAATGGATTTAATGAAAATATACATTCGTATATTTCTGATTTTACATACGGGGGGGAAAATATTATGAAAATAAATATCCCTAAAAAAGACGGAATAGGAAATTGGTTTTCAAACGTAAAAGAAATCGAAGAAATCTTGAACAAGATGTCAATGGAAACTTCGACAGAATACGATGTTGTAAAATATTGTTTCTTAAAATGGAAACATTCCGAATCACACAACGAACTTCTTCTCGATGAGAAAACAAAAAGATTTTACCTTTCTTATCAAAAAACTGAAAATCATTATTATTTCTCTTTTATTGCGTTGAATTGATGAATTCAATAAACTTTCTTTACCATATTAGCATACCAATCCATAGGATATTTACTCCATACATCTTTTTGGGTTGCGATAGTCTTACTGTATTTTTGTTCCCCGCCACTTTGTAATTCAACATCAACTAAATTCCAATCTACATTTTCAGGTTTGTTTGCAATAAATTTCCAATCTTGAGGGAATGAATTTGGTGAATTAATATAAAAATACATGAATAGCCAAGCAGATTGAAATTCTTTACTATCTTTCGGAAATGGAATTTCAAGGGTATATGAGTCTGAAACATATGCGTTCCATTTTATCCAATAATTTGGTGAATCGGGTACTTCATTACCTTTCTTTTGTTTCAAAACTATTACGGGTACAGTTTGTCCACCATTTGGGGTTATTTTTATTGGGAATGATGGTAGATTTAATTTTGGTGCTGGAGTATCAAGTACAAATTCCCTATTCATAGTTAATAAAGCTCCAGGCAAAGACTCAGCTTCCGACTGACTCATACCAAGGACAGCACCTGGTGCATAACTATAGTTATAAAATAAAGCAGTATTATAATTGTTTGTCGTTGAATATTCTGTTCTCGAAGTTTCGACCTTCTGAAACTCAGGTGTTAAAGTTTTTTTCGGCTCTATCTGACCTTCCGCGTTTACCTCAATCTCAACAAACTGATGTTTAGTATATTTTGGATCTTTAGGAGATGATTTTGGATCCCAAGGCGTAGTTGTGTCAATATGAGGTTCAGTGTTTATAAATTTAGGAACTTGAGAAATAATACCTTTAGAAACAAGACCATTTAACCATTCAGTCATAAAAGTTTGAATAGTTTGATATCTCATTTTACTAAGGTCTCCAGGGTTAAGTCTTTTCTTTGGAGTAACCTCGTTATCATTATTTGGAACCTGTGATTCACTTGACTTTAGTTTAATAACTATCTTTTTATCTTTATATTTTTTTAAGAATTCTTCAATTTTGGACAAATCTATGAGGGTTTCAAGATTTACTGCAGATGAACTATGAAATCCACTTGGAAATTCAACCCGTTTGGTCAAACTAATTGAATCTTTTTCAGGTTCGGCAGTATTTTGTTCAGACACTAAATAAAGATTCTTTGTTGCGGATTCGTGAAGTGAAATAATTCTATTTCGTTCTTCTTGTGATATTTCCCAAGTTTGCTTAATCATAATATACAATTTATTATAAATATCAGAACATAAAAAAAGGGACAATTTCTTGTCCCTTTTTACCATATCGAAATTTCGATTATCTCAATTCTCTCAAGTCAAATGTTCTAACACCATCAACTGTAATTCGTCCGTAAAAGCGATTGTTGACAACTTTCTTAGCGTATCTCGTCATAATACCCTTAATCGGAGTAAAGTTAAACGGATTGTACATTGTAGGAGTTAATTGTAGAGGTACATACGGTGCGTAGATGTAACCTGTGTCCAATAGAGAAGTTCCTTTGTGACCCATCAATACTTGGTTTGGTGGGAAGTAAGGGTCTCTATACACTTGGTAACGACCTGCTAATGTACCAACTCTTTCAATACCCATGTTGTACTGATCCTGCTCAGGAGCTGCGTTTGATACGTGGAAGTATTCCAAGTCATCAAAGATAGCACTGATTTCAGAAGAAACAACGATCCAGTTAGCTCCACCTCTCAATGTTGACTTGTGGATTTGTGCAGAAATTTGGTTGATTGCTGTGATAAGAGTTTGGTTCCAGTCTTTCTGAGTATAAGGTACTGCAGAAGAACCTAATCTCTTCCATCCATTGTAATCCCATCTTAAGTTCCAAGCTGCAGCTTTTCTAAGGTCTCTCAAGATTTCTCTATCGATTTCAGCTGCAACTTGCTCAGATAACAATGCTGTTAATTCAGCCTCAGCGTCGATGTTGTGGAATGCCGCAACGTCCTGTGCCATTTCTGGAGACCACTGTGCTCTTAATTTTCTTTCAGTTACAGAAACTGTTACAGACATAAGGTCAAAAGAAACTTCACCAATTCTGTCTTCGAATTCCAAGTTCTTATAGATTCTATAAGTTGCTGAGAATGCTTGAGAGTTAGTTGCGATTGTTGACGCGAATGTTGAACCAGTGTAACCATCTAATGAACCACCGCAAGTGATACATACTGGTACTTGTAAATCAACTTCTAAGTAGATTTTACCTTCAGCGTCACAAACGTTGTCAAACTGACCACCATCTGTCTTACTGTTAGGGAATACCAACGTTTGGTTGTTATTACCATATTCTACAATACCTTTACCATATCTCTGAGTTACAACTCTGAATAAGTAAGGGTTTGATGTGTTAGCTGAAGTGTAAACGTTACCAGCTGAACCATAAACAGTCAAATCAGATAAGAATGCTTCGTTATCCATTGGTTGACCATCAGGACCAATTAACTTACCTGCTCCATCAGAAGCAAAACCTGACATAACTATCAATACTTTTCTGTAATCAGAAAGAGTATACGCTGAAGGAATCAAGTTGCTTCCAGCCCATGCTACAGTTGTAACGTCAGCAGTAATCGCTGAAAACTGTCCTTTTGAATAGTCGAATAAACCTGGTGGATCCAACGCTGGTTCGTTACCTTCGTAGAATCTATCGTAAAGGTCTTTAGTTAAGTTGTAATCATATCCTGAATTAGGAGTTTGGTCAGCCGCAGCGTTTGGTGATCCGTAAGGAGCCCAGTGTTGATTCTGTCCATTCTCATAAGATTGGATGTTAGGTACGAAGTAGAATAATTTACCGATTGGTAAGTTCATTGCTTGTACTGAAACGATATCGTTTGCTAATAATTTAGAGAAAACTCTTCTAACGATAGGGAAAACCACTGTCTCAAATGCACCTGTATCAGATGTAGATGATGCTTCGTTGATTAAGTGAGAAGCTTGGTTTTCATAAAGTTGAGCTACGTTCTCTCTCATGTGACCCTTAAGACCCTCTAAGAATCCTAATTTGTCCCATTTGTTGATTGTGTCTTCTTTGATAACTTTAAGGTGCTTAAGACCGATGTTACCTACAAGACCTGATTCTAATAATGCTCCCATTTTTAGTATTTTGTTTTGTTTTATTTGTTTATTTAATTTTGATTACCCAATTTTACTCATCAAATCTTTCATTCTTAAGAATTGAGGATTCTCATAAGTTTTTGATTCAATTAGGGTAGTTGATGAACCTGTAGAAACATTCTTGTTTAATTTAGCTTCTACTGATTCGTTAATTGGTGTACTTTCAGTTTTAGACAATTCATCTTTAATTGACCTATAAAGATTTTTAGATTCTTTCAAAGTATCTACATTATCGAATCTTCTAAGAATATTAATTTTCTCTTTTTTAGTGGTCGAATGTTCAGTGAACAATCTTGTAGCATATGCCAAGTTTGAGTTGAAGATAGCAACTTCATTAAGTTTTTCTCTGAAAATATTTAATGCTTTTCTGTACTCTTCATTCTTTTCTCTCAACACATTAACTTCTGATTCTGTGGATTCAACTTTTACTCCGTTTTTACCATAAACATAATTTCTGTTATTAGTAATACCTTTTCTTAGTCCTCGTCCTTCTTTTGAACCCATTCCATAAGTTCTAGCCGCCTCTTTGGTTTCTCTTTTTTCAAAACCTGCGTCATCTCTACGAGCCTTAGTAGTTTTAAGATCTTTTGAAGCAATTTTACCATGTTTCATTGCCAATCTTTCATCCTCTTTGTCTTTGTATCCTTGACCTTCTTTTGTTTCTGCCTTAACAACTTTGGATTTTTGTTCCATATTTTCACCTTTCTTGTATTCGAATTTTGGTTTACCAGTACCAACTGATTTTGGTCCTTCTTTCTTCTTTTCATCGAATCCGCCTTTAGCTTTATCTTTGTAAGTGAATTTTGGTCCAGACCCAATTCCAACACCCTTAGGTTTTACTGTCGATTTACCTTCTCTAACAGATCTTCTGTGGTTGTAAGATTCGTCCAAATCTTCTTCTTCCATCATGTCGTCATCTTCTTCTTCCATCATGTCATCATCTTCTTGTTCCATCATGTCATCATCTTCTTCGTTAAATTCAATTTCGTACATAACTTCTTCATCCTCCATGTCGATGTCTTCAACATCGCCATCTTTAGAGAAAATTGCATTGATAACATCTTCTGTGTCAAGATCCATGTCATCCATTTCATCCATGTGCATTGTTTCGTCTAATTCTTCTTCGTCTTCTTCAGACTCACCAAGCTTAACTAAGTATTCAGAATCGGTGTCATTATCGGTTAAGTGAATATCTTCACCATCTTTTTTTACGATGATGCCATCTTCTTCACCCATGGCCTTGAACACCTTCAGAATTTCTTCGTCAGAAGCGTCAGTCAAATCTATTGGACTTTCTTCTGAATCCATATCCATGTCCATGTCAAATTCCATGTCCATTTCCATATCATCTTCATTATCAACAGGTTCATCCATTTCGATGTCTGTATCTAATTCAACCTCATCTTCCATGTCTTGTTCTGATAGAGATTCTTTTACTAATTGGTTGATTTCTTCCTTCATAGTAGAAGCAAGTATTCCTTTTGCGTTCTGGGCGATAGCTTCTTCAACATTTTTCATTTGAATTAACGCCTCCTGTACTAAGTTTTTATTTTCTTGCATAGAAAAAAATTGTTTAATTTATCATATAAATAGTACCAAAATGAAAAAAAGTCATTTCACGATATCCCTAAAATAAAAAAAGTGGTCAATAGACCACTTCATTTGTTTCAGTTTAATAATGTTGATTACTCAATTACCTCGTCGATTTTACTTTCAGACACAGCAGTGATTCTCCAATCATGAGTAAACCCCTCATATTTCTTGGTTACTTTTGCTTCAACGTCTGTGACAGAGTAACCTTTTACTAGTTTCTCTTCTCTAACTTTTTTAATCTTACCTGTGTTTTCATCAGGAAAATCGTACTGAATTTTTGCTACAAAATATTTTTCTTCCATAATTTTATTTTCTTAAAAAATCGTCTAATTTTTTCATTAAGTCAACTGACTTTTCAGCGTACTCATTATTTTGTTTAGATTTTATTTCCTCCTCTAAATTTTCTTCATATTTACTTCGTTCATCAGGATTAGTAAAAAGATATGCTCCTGGAGTTGAAGGTGAAGATACCAAATCAAAACAGATTAGTTCAAAGTCATCTTGTACTTCATTTCTTTCTCCTACTTTCTTCAACGACCCAACACCTCTTGAAGAAATACCTAAAGTTACCCCTTGTCTCATTAGGTTGGCGGCTTGGTCTCCTTTAGTCGAAACAATCCCTCTTTCGTGAAACCCTGGAGATGTCAATAATTTGAGTTTTCCCATGAGTATATTTTTATCCCACCATATATCGGTAATGATGTGAGATACTCTGTCCAAGTCAATTAATGATGATTCAGGGTGATTTAATTCAGATGTTGACAACCCCTTAGAAATAGATTGTTTATATCTATCTGCCTCTCTTTTTAGAATCCTCTCAGGATATGTTCTACCATTTCTATTTGGAGTATCATATTTTTGAAGTACTGCGTAAAATTCAAATGGATTTCTATAATCTAAATTGGATGCTTCTTTTATAATGTCAATATTCTGAGCATCTTTCGGAGAAACCCAACCAGCGTCCATTTCAATTAATATACCGTGGCCAAGCTCGCTCGCTTCTAAAATTCTTAAATTTTTCATCTAATCTTTTAAGATAAATATACGGATTCAGATAGTTTGCTAAATTTCGTCTTTTTTAGAAATTGAAAATTCGAAGTATTTGTTCTGAACTACGTTATTTTTATAGATTGATTTGACAATGTTTTTTATGGATTCTTTTATTTCATCAGATTTGAAATCCATCTCTCGGAGAGTGTATAGATTAATTTCTAAGTTGAAAAATGATTTTTTCCCTTTAGAAATTCCACTTGTTCTTAGGTCCAAATCAACAATATTTTTTTCTTGAAAAATTTTTGAATCAATTGATTCAAAAACTGAATTTTTTATTTCTCTTCCTAAACCAGATACAATTCGGTTCCAATTATCTAACTCATCTTTTGGTGTAACCCATGATTGAATATTTATATAAACCGATTTTAAGTTTTTGGAATCTACTGTCCCGTATTGGGACTTAATAGGATTGAATAGGTTAAGTTTAACACTTTTTCCTTTTTTCATTAATAATGATATTACGTATGTTTATTTTTGTTAATGAAAAAATATACAATATATACATAAATGTCAAAATTTTTTTATACTTGAAGATATTTCTAATATATGATAATAATTAAAATTAATCAGGGTAACAATATTGAGAAAGCCCTCAAAACCCTAAAGTCAAAAGTAATCAAAACAAAGCAAAATCAGATTTTATTCGAGAAAAGAGAATATACAAAAAAATCTGTACTTAGAAGAGCACAGATTCTAAAAGCGAAATATATTCAAAGTATTAAAGACCAATCAAATTGATTCTTCCAAATTTTTTAATTTCAAAAAATTCAATTGGTCAAACTTTTCAGACTTAACTTTATCGATTGTTTCTGAAATTTTTGTTTTAATATCTTGCGAATCTTCACTATTTTGGAGTTCCGTCAATTTAGATATTGCACTTTCCTTAATTGTTTCAAATTTTGCTTCCAAAGTTTTGACATCTTCAGAAACTATTTGAAAAAATTCTTTTTTAGAATTTTCATCTAAACTAAGTATGTAGTTATTAACTGTTTGGTTTGCTATGGTAACCATAGAACTAATCGGAATATTAATATTTTCTTTAATTGTTTCTTTAGTTGATGTAACCACCTTCAAAATATTTTTCTTCGCATTTAATCTTTCAAGTAAATTAACACCTTGGTTATAAACTAATGTATCAATTTCGGTATAATTGTTTTCAGTTTTTTCGGAAAGAGTAATTGGAAGTTTAATACTTGGTAAAATTTTGTTTAATAAAGAAATCCCTTCTTCAATAAAATCTTTTGCATCTTGTTCACCTAAACCTTGAGGTGAACTCAGTTGACTATAAATGTCGTACGCTTTAGACATAGCTTTATTATTCAAAACGTTGTGTTTGAATTCTCGTAAAGTCTTCTTGAATTCCATTTCATTTTTGTATGATTCCAAGAGATTTTTTTCTATTAGGGATTTTACTATTCCGAAGGTCATTGTGTCTTTTTCAAATAAATATTATGAATTTAATAACTTATCTAAGTGTTTTGAAATTTCTCCTAAAGAATCTTGTCCCTGACCCAAATTTATTATTCGAGACCCTTCAATTAAATTATTTTCCACTAAAATATTTAGATCTTTTTTCCTTGATTCTGGTGTTATTTCGGCGGGAGGAGCTTCACCTGCTGGAGGTAACTCGGGTTCTCCTCCAGGTATCTCACCACCACCTCCTCCAAATGATGGTGGAGATCCTAATTCCTCTCCTCCGTCCATTGTCGTAGAAGCTCCTGCCGTTGGTGTTGACCCTGTTTGGCTACCATATAATTTGTCAATATTATCAAACAATCCAGTTTTTGTTATAACAGTTGGAGTCGCTTTTAATTCTTCTCCAACGGCTCTTTCAATTCTTTGTTGTTGTAAGTCCAAACGAACTTCGTCATCTGACCATCCAAAAATATGCTTCTTAGCCCATGTAGATGAAGTTGCCTGAATTCCATTTCCTGGATCAGAAACCAAATCTTTATACAATAATACTTTCTCTTTCCAAACATCAATTTTAAGTAAATCCGCTTGAGTAGATGGATTTGTTAATCCAATTGTGAAATTTGAAAGTTCGTCTTCAAATCCTAATAAAAATAAATGTACAATTGCAATTTTATTCAATTCGGCAATCATACTCTTTTGAATTCTGTTGATGGTACGAGCAAATCGTATATCTTGTAACGCCAAATTTTTACCATCACCAACAACTTCTTCAAATCCTAAGAAAGCCTTTGGTACTCGGAGGGCGGTTAACAATTTCTTTTGGATATATTCAATATCGGCAATTTCAGATAAGTTAGTTGCTCCAGGTAATGTTGAGATTGGGTCTGGCGCTGCGGGGTCTCTTACAGGAATAAAATAATCTTGGTCAACCGCCATTTGATTGAATCTCATATCTACGTTACCTGTTTTACTATCAACAATTTGTTCTCTTTTGAACTTGTTGGCAACACGTTGTACATAAGCCTCAACATCGTCATCATTCATGTTTCCAACGAATACTTTGAACATTCTTCTCTCAGGGGCTCTTGATGTACGATAAATTAACATCGCATCTTCTGATAGTAAAAGTTGTTTCCAAATACGTCTTGCTTTTTCTAACATGGAAGTTCCATATGGAAGTTTTCTGTCATCACCTAATAATCTGAAGTGAGCAATTTCCCAAGATTGGAATTCCATATTTTTATTTTTCCATGTGAAGTGTAACGCCTTTTTATCTTTATCTACTTCATTTTTTACATCGACAGATATTTTACCACTTGCTCCAACCTCATGTCTTTCAATTTCAATAGTCGGTAATTGTTGTACCCCAACAATTCCTTTTTCAGGGTCTAATTTCAGATATACAAAGTTATCACCATATTTACATGTGTTTCTTGTCCACATAGGTAAATTGGTGTTGATGTCTAAAGCATTGTTAAATAAATCGGCAAGAACTCCCTTAATTCTTTTAGATTCTGAATAAATTTGTAATATGAAACCGTCCTCATTTGTTGTAGTTGACTCTTCGGCATAAATGTCTAATGCTGCGGAAATCTCAGGAGTGTATTCCATTGATTCGTAGTCATACTGAGCAGATAACCTTGTAGGTTCATAATAAATCGCCTGAGAATAAAGGTTATTTTCAACCTTAGACCACTGATTGGTAAGATAATATGTTTGTTGTGCTTGAAGTTTTTCTTTCTCATACTCCTCTCTACTTTTTGTGCGTAGGAGTTCCTTTTTATCAAACTTGAATGTTGGATAGTCTTGATTTAATAATGAGTTAGGTCCAAATGTTTGTGACAGTCTTTGCCAAACCGTCATATTTTGTTCTGCCATAATCTAATTTACTCTTTACCTCAGTAATATAAATAGTTATTTAGCACCAAATAACCAACCATATTTTTGGTAATCCGCTTTGGATGCCCCATTATTACTCAAGTTGGAGTCTCTTCCCATCTGAGGTACCAATGGATTAAAAAAATCTGAAGTATTTTTATTTTCATTCATCACAGTAGACCACGAATTCAACATGGCTTTTGTGTGGTTAACAACTTTTGTTAATGACTGAAATGACTTCTCTGCAACATAAATTGCCATGGAAAGACCCATGATACAATCATCATGTTGTCCTTTTTGGTGATCAGGTCTTCCATGAATATATACAAAGGTATTCATCTCATTATACGTTCTATGTGAATATATCTTAAATCCGTGTCTAACCCCCTCTTCAAATGCGGCTATAATTTGAACTCTTTTTGTGTTGAAGTTGATACCAGGAATTTTTTCATTTATTTTCGGGTCCCACTTCCATTTGTTAGAAGTATCGACTCCATCAACATACAATCCGGGTTGATATTGTAATTCTTGCATTTTTCTGGCGGTTGAAACTCCCATACCTCCTGTAATATCAATTACACAGAATGCATTGTACATTGTCCCCCACTTATAAGCAATTTCTGCTAAAACATCGGGAGGGATTTTACCAACATATTCTAATACTTGTTCCCGTTCATCAAAATCAATAATTTGGATTGATGAAAAATCCTCAGAGTCACCACGAGAAACGTCAACCCCCATAACATATTTATGTCCATTTACAGGTTCCTTAAAAATCCACAGAGCGTTACCCATAAGTTTAGCTTGTGGAGGTCTTAATTGGTTTTTGGAAATGTTCTGCATTAGATCTGAATCGAATACGTTATCACCCGATCCTAAGAAGTTACATTCAAGTTCTTGAGCAACTTTACGTCTATCGTACTTGAGCTTTTTTACCATTCCCTCAAACCATGCAGAACAAGGTTTATATCCTTGGGAAATATAATCTGTTACAATAGTATGGTCTCTATCATAAGGATTATTATTGGATAAGTTAATTACGGTATCTATTGGATAATCTTCTCGATTCAAAAGATAATGAACCAAATCATTTGTCTTTACCATGTACAAATCTTTGGTATAACGAGGGTCTCGATACCAAAACATTTCAGAGATTTTGAAATCATTCATTCCTCTTAATGCTTGGTCATATATTTCATAATAGATTGGGTCGTAACCGTTTGGTGTGGAAACTACAATAACTTTACCACCCGTGGATAGTGAAGCCATACAAGCAGACCAAAAGTCTCCATCTGCCTCGATAAAGGCGGCTTCGTCAAAAATAAGAATTGTTGGTGTATAACCTCTAAGAGCATCTTTGGATGTTGCCACCGCTTTAACTTCACATCCATTATTTAGTTTGAAATGTCTTTGGGAGTTTTTTTCCACAGAGAATCTTATATCAACCCAATCAGGCCATTGTTCAATAAATGCCCTTATTTTGTTGGCCATTTCCACAGAAGTATCCAACTTGTTGGCGATGATTAGAACTTTTTCAGGTTTTTCCTTTCTTGCAAACGCAAGTTTTTTTGACGCCCAAGCCGCGGTTACAGTTGAAACCCCCGCTTGTCTGTATTTTAATGCAATGTTTTCGTTGTAGCTTTCGTAATCTTCAAGTAGTGAAACTTGGTCAGGAAAAAGTTCTAATGGGACATACTTTGATACTGTATTATCGTATGTCTGTAAATAAGAACGAAGTGCATAAGGAGTACTCCTCATACACTTCGTATATTCTATAATTAATTGTTCTTTGTTCACACACTGAATTATTTAGGTCTTGATATGTTCATACTACCTAAGAAATCATCGAGAAAATCGTCATCGTCATCATCAGGTTCATTAGGCCCTAAACTTCCTAAGAAATCTCCCATTTCTTCCTCTTCTTTGCTGGCAACATACTCGTCATATTCCGCCTTAAGTTGCATCGCTTCTTTCATAATTTCCCTAAATCTTGAAGTCGCTCTTTTGACTTTAGATCCATCTGCAGAGATAACATCTCCCATAAGTTGTAAAAATTCTTGAGCGGCTAACTGATATAATGAAATATGAAACCAATTGATTAATCCCTTATTTGACTCAGAGAACATCTCATCAGGTAATGCAAGTCTAATTTTTTCTACAATTTCAGGACCGATTCTAAGTTGCATTGGTTCGTTTGATAACAAATCCACGGCACCTTTCACTTTTTGTCTGATACTTGGATTTTGTGATTGTCCGTATCTACCTTTAACCGCCTCTAATCCTTTGATAATCTCATGGCACAAAATTGGAAAAATCATTCCTTCTGCAACAATTTTTGTGTCGGGGGCATCATCATCACCTTCTCCACCTTCATCATCAGCATCTTCTAATGACATTTTACCTGCGACACCTTGACCGGTCTGACTCATCATTTCAATCATCTGTTCCATGGTGAAGTACATAAAGTCGTTTATTGCCATTATACCCAAATAACTTGGATATAGTGATGGGTCAATTGCATCTAATCTTGCCTTCACATTGGGCTTCTGAAAAAGGTAATGTCCTTTTTTTGCCGCTCCTTGAATGATAGCGTTAATTATATTTCTTTTGTGTTTTTCTAATTCTAATTCTTCTTCATCGGTTAAATCTTCGACATCAAAAGAAGGGATACTCATTTTTTCATCTTCGTCATCCTCTTCTTCTTCGTCCTCTTCTTCGTCAGGTTGATATCTAAAATTCGAAGCGTCAATACTTTCACCTAAAAATCCTTCAATCTGATAGGTGTTTTCAGGAACCTCACCCTCCTCCAAACTAGCGTCAATTGCTAATTGAATTAATTCATCTTTATGGCGGGCTTCGATTGACATAATTCTTGGAAGTTTACTCATCATTTCCTGATAAATCATTCCTTGAACTTGTTTGGAGTTAAGATTTCCAATTCCGGTAACTTGTCTCAGTTTGTCCGCAACTTTCTGAAATCTTTGGCTAACTAACCTCTGAACATCTTCAGCTCCTTTTTTCATTGCAGGGTTCTGAGCATATAGACTTTCAGGATCTCCTAATTTTCTTTCAAGATTAGGGTCCATTCTTTCAGGAGTATTTCCGTAATCTATTTGTTCTTTTAATTTCTTAGCCATGATTATTTTTTTAGTAAATTTAATATCACATCAATTAATTTGTCCTTAGCTTCATCAGGCGAAACTTTACCAGCTCTCGGAGCTTCTTTTTCACCAGGGAATGGATTTTTGCCAGGGTGAGATGGTCTCGTTCTTGGTTTTGTGTCAGGTTTAGTAATTGGTTTAGACGGAGCAATAGTTGGTTCCGCTGCTTCTACAGTATCCTTCTTCATTTTGGTATGAGATGCCTCTGAAAGATATTTCAATAAGTCACCTTTCGTAATTCTCGGTAGTATGTTTCTTTCCACGATTTTAGTAATTTCAGATTCTATAAACAAAGATACAGGATTTTTTCCTTCTTCCAACTGTTTTTTTACTGATTTTACGCATCTTTCAAATTTTCTTGTTTTTTTAGGCCCAACCTGAGCATGACATATTGCCCATGGATTTGGTTGTCCTGGCTTAAGGTCTGCTTCACTTTCAAACATACCCATTCCATCAGTTTCATCACCAAATCCATCATCTGATGATGGTCCCACTTGTTTTGGGTCTTGAGTTTCAGTTTCCTTGTTTGGGTCGGAGGTTACTTCAACCTCATCAGTTTCTTTTACTTCTTCAGTTGGAGTAGCCTTTATTCCTGTTTGAGTTTGTTGAATTGTCATTTTTTTCCCAGGTACCTCTGGTAATGTTACACCTTTTTTTACATCATCAGTCGATATGTTATATGATGTAGTTGTGGTAGTTGTAACTGCTTCATTGAATAGTTTGGAATGAAGAATGTTAATTTGAGATTCTGTTAATTTTTTAACAGTATTTGCGGATAATCCTTTATCGATTAATTCAAGTGCTTTTTTATTAACTTTCATAAACTACTTTTTTTTCGAATTCTAATATCAAATCTCTTTCGTAGAGTTTGTCTTTTATTTGTTGTTCGGACATTCCAAATCTAAAAACCATTCTTTTATGATTTCCATCTTCGTCTGTTTCCCAGGCTAATGCGACCACATCGTCAATTGCATCTTCCATAGAAAAAAAATCGGAGTTCTGAATCAATTCCAATTTTACATCAGTATTTCTCAGAACTCCTACTTTTTTAATATGATGTAATTCGGGAGGACTTGGATAACCGTTAGCCGGTCTACTTTCCCAAGAATCTCCCCAAACATCAAGACTATCAGAGAAAATGAATTCGTAAAGATTGTCTCCCTTATAGTTGGGTCCTAAACCATTTACGTATATCAAATTGCTCATACTAATAATCCTTCAGGTGATATTTTAATCTGTTTTCCTTTATTCTCAAACACTAAATTTTTCTTATTTGTAAGTCCAACAATTTTTGCGTTGGAGTTTTCATTTAAGAATTTTTTAGCCGTTAATTCTTGTTCAATAGTTTCACTCAGTCTAATAACTTCTTCCATCTGTTTTTTTGATTGAGAAATTACACTTTTTTTCTTTTGTAAATTTTTTTCCTTACTTTCAAGAATTTCTTTTTTAGATATTTCGAAATACTTAGAGATTACTTTGTCAACCGTAGATTCTCCGAAAATACTATCGATGATAGCTCCATTTCCATATCCACCTTCTTCCATTTCGGATTCCACTGGAACGTCCATGTCAGCTTGGATATCTTCAACTTCACTATCGTCAGTCATATCCAATCCACCCATATCATCACCACTTAAGTCTTCAGATTCTTCATCGAACTTACCCATGATGTCTTCTTTATCCTCTTCAGACAATGATTTAAGGTCTAATGATGATAATACCATGTTGATTACATACTTAATATCTTCAGAAGTCATTCCTTCTTGTGTATCCAAAGTTCTGATTTTCTGTGTCAATTTACCTGTAAGTTTTTGGATAGTTCTGAAACTTACTGTCTCTTCTTCACCAGTTTCAGGAGATTCAACATCCATAGTTGCGTCAACCTCAACTTCCGCTTCAGGGGCCATACCCATATCTTCCATACCCATATCTCCCATACCCATATCATCACCTGCAGGCATTTCTGCACTTGGGGATGGAGGTAATGCTGGAGCGGGAACTGGTGGTGGAGTTGCAGGTACTTCAGCCGCTGGCGCTGGAGCTTCAGCAGGTTTAGGAGTTTTTAACGTGAACTTTTTTTGTTCTCCGTATAAAGAAACTCCTTCTTCGTTTTCGTTTATTCTGTTCAACTCTCCGGCAACTAAATTTAGTCTTTTGAATGCTTGAGAATATGAAGAATAGTATTTTCTATTTTTCATTGGCTCAATATAATCAGTCTCAGATTCCGAAATGGTTTTTTTAATAATATAACCCTGTCTTTCCTTAACGATTTCATACCGATTACCATCGGCTAAAGAAATTGAATATTCAGATTTTGCGGTTTCATTAATATTTGTTGGTATCACTTCATTGAAACGAGCAATTTCCATGATTCTTTTTATTTTGTCTTGTCCAGTCAATTTTTCACTGCCAAGTGGTTTCAAATCTCCCATATTATGATTTATTTATATTTTTTGTTTTTTTTAATTATTTAATCCTTGAAATCCTCCTAAAGAAATTGCGTTTAGTTGTACAATTACTTCATCCCCATCTTCACTAGTCATGACTTGATATGGAACTGTTGAACCTGACGGTGCAGTTCCTCCGCTAAATGAACCCAACATACCAAGAGTATATTCATATTGTTGGTTCACTTCAATAACAAGATACGGAGTTACACTTGGTGTTGGAGTCGATGTTGGAGTCGATGCCGGTGTTCCTGTTGGTGTAGGTGTCAGTCCAGCTGTTCCTGTAGGTGATGAAGTGATGCTCGGAGTCGGAGTTCTTGTTGCGGTATTTGTTGGTGTCTGTGTTTGAGTTGACGTTACACTTGGTGTCGGTGTTCTTGTTGCCGACGATGTGTTAGTTGGTGTTTGAGTTTGTGTTGAAGTATTAGTTGGCGTTTGTGTGTTAGTTGGCGTAGGTGTTGGAGTTTTTGTAGCAGTGTTAGTTGGTGTTTGAGTATTAGTTGGAGTAAGAGTTGGTGTTGGAGTATTTGATGCCGTTGGTGTTGGAGTTATATCATCAAGACACTCGACACAAGTATTCCAAGGACCGTTAAAAATTGTCACTGTTAGGGCTAATGGAGTTTCAAATCCATCAACAACAGTATAACATTGATGACTTGCGTCTTCGAATGATAAATCATAAATTTTATTATTTATGAGGTTACCTATAAATTTGGCATAGAACGCTTCTCCACCCGCACACGGAGTTATAATATAATAAGTGAAAGGTAAAGGAGATTTTGTTGGTGTGACAGTATTTGTTGGAGTAACTGTTGGAGTAGAGGTATTAGTTGGTGTTACAGTCGGAGTTGTTGTTTTTGTTGGAGTTACAGTCGGAGTTGTAGTATTAGTTGGCGTAGGTGTTGGAGTTTTTGTTGCAGTGTTAGTTGGAGTTTGAGTATTAGTTGTAGTAACAGTCGGAGTTGTTGTTTTTGTTGGAGTTACAGTCGGAGTTGTAGTATTAGTTGGAGTTGTTGTTTTTGTTGGAGTTACAGTCGGAGTTGTAGTATTAGTTGGAGTTACTGTAGGAGTAGAAGTTTGTGTCGCAGTTTGTGTATTAGTTGGCGTAGGTGTTGGAGTTTTTGTTGCAGTGTTAGTTGGAGTTTGAGTATTAGTTGTAGTAACAGTTGGTGTTGGAGTATTTGATGCCGTTGGGGTTGGGGTTATATCTCCCAAACATTCAGGACAATTATTCCATGGTCCATTAAAAATTGTTGCGGTCAATGCCAATGGTGTTTCAACACCAGGATCAATTGAATAACATCCGTTCCCACCACCTTCGATGATTAAGTCGTAGATTTTACCCACAATAAGATTTTCCTCCGACTTTACATATAAATTTGTGGAAGAGTTACAAGAAGACGCAATATAATAATTAAAAGCCATTTAAGTTTTTCTTTATAAATATATGATTATTCACAATTATTAAGTTCTAAGTATCAGTCTTCTATTTTTCTCTCGATAGAAAGCTCTTTATCGAGAGCTTTATTCGAAATATCAAATAATTTTTGAATATGCCCTGACCTTCTTAAAAACTTAAAAACCAAGTTTTCATATGAGAGCTCCCCCTCCTTTTCTAATCCAGATTTTCTATAATCTTTCAATTTATCTTTAATTGAATCGATTAACTTTTTATCATCTTCAGGTTCATCGGTCTCAATTACTTTGTCTATTTTTTCTGTCCAGTTTTTGATTTTCTTCTCCAAAACTGCTTTGTCGATTTCATTTTCTAACTTTTTAGGTTTTGTCACCCATTCATCGTTCATCACAGAATAGACACCTGTTGCAAAATGTGGTTCCTCGTTATCTTGAGCATAGAGTTCAACGTCATATCCAAATATTTTGATATCGTGTTTGTCGTTGAATACTTGTTTCTTTAGATTATATAGTTCTTTATATAATGGTGACTCATCTTCGAATTGTTGAAAATCAACAATAATGTGTAAATCAAAATCTGAATACTCAGACCAATTAAAATTTGCTAATGAACCAGTCAAAACAATATCTTCAACAAAGACTTCTTCTCCAAGATATTCAATAAATTCTTCCGCAATTCTCATCAATGCGTTTTTCACCTTAGGAATCATTTTTGATTTCTGAGGGTCATCAGGATTCTGCCAAATTTTTGGGTTGAGAGTTTCCTGTACTGAAAAACTATTAAGAATTTTTTGGAAGTTATTCATTTATATAAATACTACAACTTCTTGTACTTGTAGGCCTTGGATATGTCAGTGGTAAAAAACTTCCCTTGAGACTCTGACATTCTAAATTTAGTGTAAATCTGATGTGGAACATCATCGTACTCATATTTGAATCCATTATTAAATTCTATAACGAGTTTTTTGGTTTCGGTGTCGTATTCAGTTTTTTTTATATTGGAAGATTTAATTTCATTAATAATCTTCGTTCCCAATATCTGTTCTTTTACTATTGCCATCTTTAAGGGGTATTAGTTCGTTTATCTTTTTCAGTCGTGGTACTATAAAATCATCAAATTCTTCTTCAGAAACATCAAACCCAAAATCATTAACTTGTTTTAATACGTCAGTATGGAGTCTATTTAATCTCTCATGATATAAAAACATTTTTTCAGTATACATTGGAGGGCTTTCCATGTCCTTTTCAGAAAAATTTAATTCTTGGAAATATTGTCTCATTTCCAAATATATGTCCAAAAATTTTCTTAAGTCGGTTAAGTGAGTCAGATATCTTTCGAATGGTTTCATAAATATAAATATTATAAAACTTTTTATGTATGATAATCAATATAAAATAAAAATCCCCACCTTTTGAGTGGGGATTATTTTACTTTAGTTTTTTGAGTTGGTCTCGAATCTCAATTGATTTTTCAAAGTTTTGTTGTTCGATTGATTTTTTGAGTTCCTCTTCAAGTTTGTTGATTTCCTTTTGATTGATATCCAATTTCTTGATTTGGTCTCTTAGTTCAACCGCTTTTTCAAAATCTTCATTTTCAATTGCGATTTCAAGTTGTTGTTTCAGATTTTTTGAAGTTGGGTTTGTTTTAGCGTTGTCGTAGTAATACGTAGTTATTTTCATTGTTCCATCTTCTGAAACTTTACTTTGAGTTTTCCACTCACCGTTATTTGGGGTTAATTGTGTGAACATTTCATCGAATGCTCTAAAAATGTCGTTATACGATCTTCTGTTACCAAACATAATTTTAGTTTTTTATTTTAAGTTTATTTGTTATCTTTGTTTCAAGATTTATGCCGATGGTTTTTATATGACATTATGTCAGAAAAAGATTTAATAAAAATAAATATTTCTGACAATTTGTCAAATCATTTGGATAAGAACTAAATTTGTTATTACTTTGTAAAAACTAAAAAACATTATGAACGACTTAATGGACGACGAAGACAAAATGATGAGTAAAAAACAGAAGTCCGCTGCGGACAGCTCGACTCCTGTACTAGACAATTTCAGTAGAGATTTGAATAAACTTGCCGAAGAAGGTAAGCTAGATCCCGTAATCGGAAGGGATAGAGAAATCCTAAGAATTGCTCAGATTCTTTCACGAAGAAAAAAGAATAACCCAATCATTATCGGAGAACCTGGTTGTGGTAAGACCGCTATTGCTGAAGGTTTAGCAATGAAAATTGTGAATGGTGAATGTCCACGTAATTTGTTGGATAAACGACTTGTGAATTTGGACTTGACTTCAGTTGTTGCCGGTACAAAATACCGTGGTCAATTCGAGGAAAGAATGAAAGTAATCATTGAAGAACTTCAGGCGAACCCGAACATTATCGTGTTCATCGATGAAATTCATACTTTAGTTGGTTCAGGTAATTCATCAGGAACTATGGATGGTTCCAACATCTTCAAACCGGCATTATCTCGTGGTGAAATTCAAGTAATCGGTGCAACAACTTTGGATGAGTTCAGAAAACACATTGAAAAAGATGGAGCGTTGGAGCGTAGATTTCAGAAAGTGATTGTGGAACCTTCTACCGTAGCAGAAACAATTCAAATTTTGAATAACGTTCGAGATAAATACGAAACATACCACAAGGTAATTTATTCAAATGAAGTAATCGAAACTTGTGTGAAGTTGGCGGACAGATATATTACCGACCGTGAATTTCCTGACAAAGCATTCGACATTTTGGATGAAGTTGGAGCTAAGATGCAGACTGAACTTAAAGTTCCTGAAGCGATTGAAGACTTGAAACGTAAAGCTGCAGAACTTAAACAACAGAAAATGGATGTTGTTAAGAAACAGAATTACGAACAAGCGGCACATCTAAGAGACAAAGAGAAAAAGTTGTTGGACAAATTGGAACAAGAAAAACAAAAGTTTGAAGAACAAATGTCCAAAGACAAACAAAAGATTACCTTGGAGGATGTTTATGATGTGGTATCAAACATGACTAAAATCCCTGTGAGCAGAATGTCGGTTGACGATACTAAAGCACTTATCAATTTGGACAAACATATTGTTGGAACCGTAATTGGTCAAGATGCTGCGGTAATCAAGGTCGCAAAATCCATCAAGAGAAATCGACTTGGTATCAAAGATCCAAATCGTCCAATTGGTTCGTTCGTATTCTTGGGTTCCACAGGTGTTGGTAAAACTCACTTAGCGAAACAACTAGCGAAAGAAATGTTCGGTAGTGAAGATTCGTTAATCCGTGTTGATATGTCCGAATATCAAGAAAAACACACCGTATCCAAATTGGTTGGGGCACCTCCAGGCTATGTTGGATACGAAGAAGGTGGATTGTTGACCGAAAAGGTTAAGAATAAACCTTACTCTGTCATCTTGTTTGATGAGGTTGAAAAAGCTCACAAAGATGTGTTTACAGTATTACTTCAAATCTTGGACGATGGTCACGTTACAGATAGTTTGGGTAGAAAGATTAACTTCAAGAATACCCTTATCATCTTGACCTCAAATCTTGGTGTGAAGAAATTACAAGACTTTGGAACTGGTATTGGATTCTCCAACAATACCTATAGTAACGAAGAAGCGAAGAAGGAAATCTTGATGAAAGAAATGAAAAATTTCTTCTCTCCTGAATTCATCAATCGTATCGACGATACTATCGTTTTCAATTCTCTATCACAAGATGACATCAAGAAAATCACCGACATCGAACTTAAAAAGTTGATGAAGCGTCTTGAAGAAATGAAGTATAAGATTACTTACGATGAATCACTTTTGAATTACCTATCAAAAATCGGATATGATGAGGTATACGGTGCTAGACCACTCAAGAGAGCGATTCAAGATAAGGTTGAAGACTTATTATCTGAAGAAGTTCTGACCGACAAAATCATACCAGGTAAAACCTATGTGATTAAAGTCGAAGATGAAGTAGTCAAAGTAGTCAAGAAAGGACGGTAAATTAAAAAGGGGGATAATTCCCCCTTTTTTTATATTTATAATTATGAGTAATTTTTCCAGACTATTAGAAAAGTTCAAAAATTCTTTCCCATCAGAATTAGAATCCAAAGTTGATGCAATCGAAAACTTTGTCGTAAACTATATTCGAGATAATGAGATTAACGTAAAATTTTTGAACTCTTGTTCGTCGGGATTCAAAGGAGTGAGAACTCGTGACCAAGTAATTATATGTTCTCCAATACAAATGGAGACTATCGGAGATTTCCTGTATACCATATTTCACGAACTCAGGCACGAAGAACAAATGAGAGATTTGAAAATGCTCAATCCACTAACTGATTTCGACTTAGAAGATTTTGAGGCACTATATAAACAATATTGGGAAATGGAATTGGATGCGGATGCGTTTGCTAAAAATATGGTGGCAAAAATCGTAATCGAGTTAAATATACCAATAGAAATCGCGAAAAAATTATTTTCTCTTTCTCCTTACGTACAACAATATCCTTCGATGTCCAAAATGGTTCGTGGAGGTATCCAACAAATTATAAACGACATTAAACAAATAAAAAAATCGGGAGGTCAATATGAAGATATTCAAGACCACCCGATTGTTAAAAGACACATAGATAAGTTAGAGGATTTTATCTAATTAAAATGGATGCCACTGTCCTTTAGGGACTGATTTTTTGAAATGTAACTTATATCCTAATTCTTCAATCATTTTTCTACCCATTTCTATTCCGTTGAATACATCTTCGATTACTACGTATTCGTTCGGAGTATGGTAATCATAATAACCAATAGAAAAATTGATACAAGAAAAGTCAAATTTACTTCTCAAAGCATAAACATCTGTGTACGGATGAACCATATATTGCATTCTATCATTATCCATACCCTCAGTCAAAACCTTATCAATTTTTTCAAAAAATTCTGTTTCTCTGTCGAATAATACTTGTCCAAAACATTTTTCAGTAATCATCCAATTTTCAGGAGCATCAAACTGAATACCATATCCAACATTTTCGAAAAATTTAGAATCTGCAGCACGAGATCCGTGACATCCAGTTTCTTCTGAAACAAAGAATGCTGCTTTAAGATTTGGTAATTCCTTTAATAAAGTTAAACAAGCAAATACACCACATTTATCATCTCCTCCAATACCTGTAGGCAAATCTATATCGTTGAATGCTTTCAAAGAAGGTTTAAGTTCTCCTTGAGCATTTTCCAACATCATTTCTCTGATGTTAATTGTATCTATGTGGTGGACAGTATCAGTGTGTGAAATTACACAAGGAAAATAAAAATCTTCAGGAATATCAGATGTCTCTTGCTTGGTAGCATAGACATTCATTTTGTCATCGACATAATGTTCAATGTTGTTTTCAGTTAACCAATTAACCAAAAATTCAACCATCCGATGTTCTTGATTAGTTTTTGTAGGTACGCTCAAAACTTCTTTGAGCAAATTTATATCGTTCATCTTATAAAGATACAAATAAATTAGATTTCATCCAAACTGAATAATGATGGTTGATATAATAAATTATAAAAATTTTGTTCTGATAATGATACTTTTTTTTCTTTCAATCCTTTTTGTAATAATACCGATATTTTCATATTAGGAAATTCAAATCCCTCCACTTTGAATCTAGTCTGTTTGGTCTTGTCTTTTGGTAAAAAATACCATTCTCCAGCTTTGAACTTTTTTTCGATTCTTGCCGTCATGGAGGTAAAGTCATTTATGTCTACTCCCAATTCTTCTCCAGCGTCTACGATTCTGTCTAAAATATTATCTAATATTCTTCCAGCATATTTATTAAAACTTACCGAATCAAAATCGTCATCATTGGCGTATTCGTAGATATCATCAGACCATCCAAAATATTGTTTGTTAGATTCAAAAACTTTTTCAAGCAATTTTTTTAATGGTATATGAATTGCATTCTCCATCAAATAAAGTTGTATTAGTTGACCAACACTAATTCTTAATCCCGAATCGGTGACCTCAAATGCTAATGAATCAGTGTAATCCTGTAATTCCTTTTCTACAACTTTATATGCCTCTCGGTTCATTTGATAATTTTTCTCGGCCGCGTATTCATCAATTATATCTTCAGTTTCTTGTTTGAAGTTTTGTAATAAAACTGCGGATAATTCTTGTAAAAATTCATCATCTCCAAAGTCAACTTTTTTTGGTAAAATCGCACGAGATATTTGAGACAAGGTATATTTATTTTCTTCATCTAAATAATTGTAAAATCCATACCCATCTTTGAACTCTTCTATAGCGGAGTAATGATCTATGAACTCATAACTATTATAAGGACTTGTCACATCAAAATAAAAATATATATCGTCATCCGCTAATCCCAAGGTTTTGAGAAGATCTTCTTTGTTTCTGAAGTCAATACGAATAATACTTTCAGCAGGATATCTATAATTCTCTTTAATCGAATCAAACAATTTGTCTGCATCCATAAGTTGATGAGCGTCAATTTTTCCTTTGACGTAATTTCTCAGAGCAACAAATGTTTCTAAACTTATCATATGAAATAAATATCAATTCGGTTGGATTTGGAGATATTTATACTTACATTTGTACAACAATGGGGGTGAAATAGAATTGATTAACGTTTGTATAATCAATGGGCACGTAGTCAGAATTCATCTATGACTTAAATCCACGGTGAAGAAAGTAAACGGCAATACTCTTGCTAAGATGTCTGCTTTAGGTTTAACTAGAGAAGCATCTGTTGTAACTGCTTGATAAGTAGATACAACGTCAGGTCGAATGGGCATATAACCTAGGAACAGAAGCCCTCCAAGGTGCGATACCACCCGAAGCGTATCAAAGGTCACGTTCAGAGGGCTACCTTATTACAAGTGAACTCGACACAGTTGTTGGTAACGATGTCAAAATAGGAACCATCTATTTCGGAAGGTATCACAAACCTTGACCTAAACGTGTAGTCCATTTTTGATATGGCGGGTAAGACCAGGTGGCGGTAACCTGCACCTCCACAATCAATAAAAAAGGGAGTCAATGACTCCCTTTTTTTTTTAATTCCCTTTCGAAGGAAACCTTAATTTTTGAATTACGTAAAATATTAGTATTTTTGTATCACATAGACATCAACCAATATGCACGAAAGGCTTAAAAAAATCATTTTCAAAAAGTTAGACCAAGATTTAGGTCAGGCTGAAATCATTGTGGATGATAATAACTCGATTTGGTTCATCGATCGTGCAAATAAGTATTGGTATTTGGAACTAAAAAGTGTGGGAGTTCTATGGTGGAGATACTCATTCTTCAATGATTTTTTTCCGTTGTTTGGCATGGAACGGAAAGAATATGAACCTGTTATAGAGGAATGGGTGGAAGAGGTTCTCAAACATGGAGTGTCCTCAACTCACTTGGATGCGTATCACAGATCCCATGGGGTGGAAGAGGTTCTCAAACATGGAGTGTCCTCAACAAATTCCAAAGAACTTTTACGATTCGAAGTAGAAAAAATTCTTTCTCTCAAAGCAGGTGTCAGAGAAAATAAAACGAAAATAAAAAAAATCATAAACCTTATCAAAAATTAAAAATCCCTCGAATATTCAAGGGATTTTTTTTATCTTTACAAAATGGATATCACAAAAATAATACTAGCGACACTGTTAATGATTTTAGGTCAAATAGGATCATTTATACAGCTACAAGGGTCAATCAAATATGGTTGGTCAGAGAAATACCTTTGGTTACTCTTACTATCAGGTATTCCAATCAGTTACCTTTACATCAAATCCGTTAATCTTTATGTACAAGGATTTGGAGGTCAGATTTGGCCTAGCAGATTGATTGGATTTGCTTTAGGTGTTGTCATATTCACAATTTTGTCATCTACCTTGTTTCAAGAAAATATGACTCCGAAGACAATAATCTGTTTAATTTTAGCATTCATAATTGTTTCAGTACAAGTATTTTGGAAATAAAATGAAAGTAATATTCTTAGATAATGATGGGGTAATTTGTCTCAGTAATAACTGGGGTTCCCGACATAAAAAACAAAAAAAATTAGGTGAAAATCCAGTCTTTGACCATAATAACCAATTACCAGTTGAGTATCGTTTCGATAACTTTGACGTAAAGGCGGTTAAAATCCTAAATCAAATATTGGAAACCACTGGTGCTGAAATCGTGGTAAGTTCCGATTGGAGATTACATGGTACATTGGAAGAGTTGGGAGAATACTACACATCTCAAGGTATCATCAAAAAACCAATCGGATTCACCGAAGTGTTTCATTACACAAATTGGTTAGATGAAGGTCGTGTTCCGTCTGATTTTGATTGGAATAGGACCGATGGTCAAGAACAAGAAAGACACTTTGAGATTAAAGAATGGTTAAAATCACATCCCGAAGTTACACATTGGGTTGCAGTTGATGACCTTCATATGGGTACTCATGTTGATGCGAGTTATTATGGGCCATACGACAGAGATTGGGGATTGGAGAACTTTGTTTGGACTCCTCAATGTGATGAAGGAATCAAACAAAGTGGAATAAAAGAAAAAATAATAAAATATTTATCATGCTAGTTAACATAAAAAAAATATTGGAAGAAGAAGGTGAAGTTCGTAAGTTTGGTGGAGTTGCTCCCGAAGGTTTTATCTTAGTACATGAAAAAACTTTAGAATCTCTCAAAGAATTTAACACATGGAAAATGTGGAAACATAATGAAATTACTATAAAAGAATTAAACAAAACTAACTTTGATAATAGTTAATAATATACTATTATTTTATAATAAATTTTAATACAAATTCCATGACCGTTTCACCAAAAAGACACTTAGCAAAAACCATATCATATCGTATTTTGAGTACGAGTATTGGATTTATTACTATGTGGTTAGTAACCGACTCCATAGAAATAGGAGCCGCCTTTAGTATAATTGAATTAGTATGGAAACCAATTCAATATTACATACATGAACGAGTTTGGTACAAACATATTAGATTTGGATTGACCGAGGTTAAACCGGATGAAAACCCAAAACCAGTTAAGGAAGAGGAATCAACCTTATTAACAGGATTACCTGAACCGACTCAAGTTAAAATTAAAAGACTTACGTATACAAAGAAGGCCGACTAATAGTTGGTCTTTTTTTATTTAACTCGGGTATTTATTAATATGAGTATCGAAAAAAATATTTCAAGAATATTTGAGGAACTTGAATTGTTAAAAAATTCTATCAAAGAAGTTTCATCAATTAATGAGGCTGCGTTTATTTCTCCTGTGGATAATACATCCGTAACCTCACCATTTGGCCCGAGGTGGGGAAGACTTCATCGTGGAGTAGATTTGACTGCGAATAATGCAAATGTCAAATCCGCAGCCGACGGTATTGTAGAAGTTGGAGCAATATTGGATGATGATTGTGGAGGTACTGTAAAAATCAATCACTCTAGCGGGTTCAAAACTAAATATTGTCATTTGAAAAAAATTAATGTTTCTCCTGGTCAACAAGTAAGACAAGGCGACATTATAGGTATAAGCGGAGGAGGCCCGAATGATGTTGGACGAGGCAGAAGTGATGGGCCACATTTGCACTTTGGATTGGAAAAAGATGGTCAACCGATTAATCCGATGGACTACTTAAACAAAGAAGGGATAAATTTGACAGGCCCTATCACAACTCCAGAAAAAAAATCAGGAACAACAACAAGTTCGAGTACATCATCGAGCGACGTGTCAGATGTTATTTCATTTGGACCAAGTGGCCCAACAGAATACGCACCATTAGTCGGTAACGTAAATTATGAAAAACTAGGGATATTTGAAAATAGAAATTTTGGGAAAAATACCTCGGACAGATATGGTAGAATTATAATTCCAAAAGATGACAATCCAAAAATTAAATCTCCTATTTCGGGAAAAATTAATAATAGAAAATTTTTTTCAGGTTGTGTAAATCAGACAACAATTGAATATGATAATAATGGGACCAAATATCTACAATATTGTGGAATATCAAATCCTTCCCTTTCAACTGGAGATGTTGTAAGTGCCGGTAGTGTATTAGGTAACACAGATTCTGATGTTGAGGTTACATTGTATGATCATAAATGGTCTAGAATACCTATTACATATGAGAATGTAAAAACAATAGGAAAAGAAGTTGAAAAAGACTCTGAAAAAAAGAAAGGTTCGTCAGAACCTGAATATTGGGATCCATTAATGGCGGCATTAATGAAGGCACCTCTCAGCATATTCCAAGATAAATATAACAAAGAAGGTGATAGAACTGAAAAACGATTTGGTGGTGTCGCAGATAAAAAACAAGTTGACCCATTCGTATTAAACTTTTTGAAAGACCCATTCAATCGAAAAAAAGTAAACGAGAATATAGAAAAAATAAAAAAGATGTTATAAAAAAACCCACCGAAAGGTGGGTTTTTTTTTAAGAGAACCAAAATCTCTTGTGCTACCGTTACACCATAGGATAGTTTAGACAGACCTTAGGAGACGTATTATTCTCTTCATTATCCTTGTACTTTAACACCGTGGGAAGCGTGTGTCTGTCTTTTTTGTTGTGGTAAAATTACTTTACAGCCTCAACTAGATCGGCTTCAACCTCAACGCTATCTACAACTTCAACAGCAACTGTGTCAACAGCTACTTCAGTTGAATCTACTGATACAGAATCAGTTCCTTCAGTTGAAACACCCTTACCTCCACAAGAAGCAAGAACGATTGTAGAAAGGATTGTGAATACTACTAAAATTTTTTTCATTTTTTTTGTTTTTTGTTTTTAATTTAATTTACGAACTATAAATATATTGAATTTTCACGGAAGAGTCAAATAATTTAGTTTTTTTTCAAACCTTTTTTTTAACTTAAATATTGTAAAAAGTAATATGAAAGTTTATACCCCGCAAAAGCACCGAGAGCCGAGGGTATTGGAAATACAATTAACTTACCCAAATCTGTAACATATTTAGGTCTATTAACAATTTTACCCATAAAGAAATAATAAGTCAAATAACCTATTAAAACCGCCAAATCAGTCTGAGTTGCGATAAAAACAACCAAGGTTGCCGCGATGAATCCAAAGATAAAATTATCTCGGACACCCTCCCAAATTTCATAAGAACTTGCATCATTATACTCCTTTACAATCTTCTCAAGTTTTACCTTGTTTTTATTTTTCTTGATTACATTTTCCATGTTGGAATAGGTGGACTCGAACCACCGACATCTACCGTATCAGGATAGCGCTCTAACCAACTGAGCTATATTCCATTATTGTAAGTAAAAGAGCGGGTAGTGAGATTCGAACTCACAACTTCCGACTTGGAAGGACGGCACTCTAGCCAATTGAGCTATACCCGCTTTTTTATGCTGTAAGAGATGGATTCGAACCACCACGAGGTCTTTAGCCAAAGGACATTACATGATTGTGGTCAACCCATTATCCTTCGTTTATCAGATGATCCTCCCCCACGAGACAGGCGGGGATTGTCTGCCAATTTCAACACCTTACAAAATGCAGAGAATATTGGATTCGAACCAATGCATCCCTTTCGAGATGACAGATTAGCAATCTGCTCCTTTAACCACTCAGGCAATTCTCTATTCATGTTCCAAAACTTACTGTTTTTTCATGTTTTGGAACATGAATAACTTGATATCTCATCAGGATTCGAACCTGAACTAAGTCAACCAAAGTGACTTGTGCTACCGTTACACCATGAGACAGTTTAGACAGACCTTAGGAGACGTATTATTCTCTTCATTATCCTTGTACTTTAACACCGTGGGAAGCGTGTGTCTGTCTTGTGGGACCGATAGGACTCGAACCTGCTGTAGAGTCCAAATCGCGACAAAGATAGTAAGTTTTCTTAAAATAATTCTTGTTGATTATTGTTCTTTCTATATTCTTCTATTCTTTTTTCAGACATTTCCACATATTCCTTATGAATTTCATAACCAATACCATTCCTACCATATTTTTCACAGGAAAGTAAAGTTGTTCCTGATCCCAAAAAAGGGTCTAAAACAATATCTCCGTAGAAAGAATAATATTGGATTATATTATCCGATAGTTTTTCAGGGTATGGAGCTAAATGTTTTGATTTTGTTTCAGGGTTGATTAACCAAACATTACTCCTTTCATAGTGACCTTTAACTAATGATTTTTCCAAATCTTCACCATTATATGACCTAACAATTTTGTCTATCAAAAAATTCGCTGGTTTTTGAAATACAAAAATAGTTTCAGATACTAAATTAGGTTTATACGCAACAGGTTTACGATGTTGATAAAACCCCCCGTTTCTATTTATGGCAGAACCTTCGGGTTTAACCCAAACAATATCATCAATATATTTCCAACCCAAAGATTCCATAATTGTGAAAAAATGAAAAGGGATTGCCAATCTTTTACTTTCATGTGATCTAGATTCTCTTTGAACAATTACAGGTGAAAGATTCACAATACACATTCTACCTGGCAAAGTAACTCTAAAAACTTCAGAGAAAACATCTTTTAAGAAATCAAGATAGTCTTGATATGTTGGCCATTCACTATATGATTTAGCGTTATAATATGGTGGTGATGTCCATGTTAGATTTATAATCTCATTTTTTATTTTTTTAAGCCCCTGAATACAATCTTCATGAATAATTTTTTGTTCCATTAGTGATTAAAAATTCTTGCGGATTTTTTTTTATTAGAACAATCGCCGCTTTCGACGCTCTTTTTATTATGGCACAATTTACAATATGTTTTAACATTTTCAATTGAATTATTATTATGGTCTCCATTTATGTGGTCCAAATCTAAACATCCTATTTCAAACCCTTTCCAACTTTCTTTTGTGGGAACAGGGCATTTGAATCCTAAATGACCGTCAATATTTTCACAATATTCTTTTTTATGAATTGTGATACCCTCCCTTATTAATCCCTTTTTTCTGTCTGATTGACACCGAGAACATTCTGATTTGAATGACCAATTTCCCCAGTTTCTGACTGCAACATCATTTTCACATCCAGGATTTACACATTTTGGTAATGTATTCCCTAACTCATAAAATTTATTTTTTTGTGTCTCAGAAATGGTCATAATTTATTATTTTAGACAAAGATAAAACTTTTCTATCAAAATAAAAAATTATTTATTTTTTTTTGAAAGATTAGGAAAAGGAGAAGATGGTTCAGTGGACATCTCCTTTTACGATTGGCATTACTACGATGATTCCAAACTCCAAATGTACCACCTCCATCATCAGGTTAACATACATTCCTTCCCCAATCAACCTATAAATGTTCTTCAGCATTCTACTCCCAGCTACGAGGAATCGTATCTAACTTAGCCCATCTCCACTGCTGTGTGGGTACTGAAGTTTACATTTTGCACACCCACCAAGACTCGAACTTGGAACAACGGGTTTGGAATCCGGTATGATGCCATTTCACCATAGATGTTTACTTCTTCAACAACCAAGATGAAGATTGGATTTTATCTCCAAGTCCATCAATCAATTTAACCCCCAACCAATCACAAATAGGTGTCTCAGGGATGCTATTATTGTTTTGGTCCCCACCATTGGCAAATAAGAATTCGTCGTCCCTATCCCCAAAAGAATGGATCAATTCGATTGTCTTACACACAGTTCGATCTGTGTCAACTGAAAGAAATACTCTATCAACCATTTTAAGGTTTTGGATGATGAACATTCTTTCATCTTCATCTTGGAATTCTTTACTACCTTTCAACTCTCTCTGTTTGTCGTTATTGACGATAACATAGAGTTTATCACCATGTTCTTTGGACTTATTGAAATATTCAATATGTCCCTTATGAACAGGATTAAAATAACCGCTTACAATTACAATTTTCATATTTTAATTAATTAAATGAGGTCAGAATCGGATTCGAACCGATGGATACTTGTTTTGCAGACAAGCCCCTTAAGCCACTTGGGTATCTGACCATTGATAAGGTGTCAGGACGGGTTTCTAACCCGCTCCTCAGTTAACTACTGTGTGCTGCCATTTACACCACCTGACTGTTGTGTGACCGAAGAGAATCGAACTCTTACCTGAAGTGCCACAAACTTCCGCCCTCCCACTAGGCTACGGCCACCATATAATAATTTAGATTTCTAAAACTCATCCTCGAAAGGGTAAAGAAACTCCATCTTATTTGTTTTTTGCGTAGTTAGAACCGGATTCGAACCTGTATGATGTATGAGGTACATTATCAATGCATCTGATAGAGTTTTTGTACCAACTCCCTAGCGTCTACCAATTCCGCCACCTGACTAGCCTAATTATTTACCTCTTCCGTCACCATCGACATATATCAATCTTACTGTTTCACCACTACCTATATTATGAATAGTAAAGGTGGGATATGAGCCGTCTTCATTTCTTTTGTTAATAGTGTCAGTTGGCCAAATTTCAAAGCCATGTTCCCAACACAGATGGTCTAATTTATCAATAAACTCATCAGTTTCTTTACTTATTTCTTTTTCCACAACTTTTAATTTTTTCACCTGACTATTATAAATCCCACCACCTACCACATTTTTGACATTCTTGTGGTCCATATGCTTTATGCATTTTGTGTTTATCTAAAACAAAGCCATGTACAAATAAACACCATACGTTTCCAAATTGTCTAATAATCCATTTCATATATTTTTTATTTGTAGTAAGAACAGGATTCGAACCTGTACTACGGATTGGGACTACATTACTGCGTCTACTTCACCGAGTGCTACCATTACACCACCTGACTATAGAGTGGGACTTTCCCCACAGTCAACAGAACTTGAAACTTACCTACGAGAGAGAGGTATTCTGTGTGATCGTTCCCATTGCCTAAACAGTGTCTAGTATGCCTTCGGTTGCCTCTCGTGTCAGTACTCCGGACGGGACTCGAACCCGTAAGCTTCCCCGTGAAAGGGGGATGTCCTAACCAATTAGACGACCGGAGCATGTTTGTCTTACAAAGATACTACAATATTTCAAAGAACAAAAACATGTCATAAAAAAACCCCAAACTTTTTTTAAGAGTTCGGGGTCTAAAAATTTAATTTAACTTAAATTAAAAAATTACTTTCTATGACATCCGAACTACAGGGCAAATACTTTCATAACAACAATTCTCTTGTTGACTATTACTGTTAATATGTTGACTTGTAGTTCTCATTGTATTGATAAGTACTTCTAATGTATGAAATATTTTTATTTTGTAAAATTATTTATTCTGATATCTAATAAAAAAAGGGTAACACTAGTATCTGAATCGTTCCCGTGTCACCCAGTTTGTAATTGAGCTTGTGTATCTAAATCGTGCTCCTCAATCACAATACAAATATACTGAAATATTTTGTATCCCCGACACGATTCGAACGTGTGACCTATTGCTTAGAAGGCAATCGCTACTATCCAGCTGAGCTACGGGGACAAATATTACTGACCGTATATTTTTTTCGCAAGTTCTTCGGCTTCAGCCAGAAGTTTGTCAGATGCGGTTCTGTTTGTATGAGATAATTTATAAGCATCTGCCATCATTTTCTCATAAGTTTCCTGTAATTTTTCTTTTTCTGTTTTTTTCTTGAATAATCCGAACATAATATGTGAATAACACTATCGTCTTTGAAAGTTTTTATTTAATCTTTATGCCTTGCGGCGTTCAATCTACTTTCAAGTTTATCAAGTCGTGAATCGATTGTTCGATAAATATCGTCAATAATTCTATCACGATCTCTCATTTGATTTTCAATTTCTCTTGCGAGAAACTGATTTATTTGTTTAATTTCTTCCTTCTGTTTATTCACTCTAACAAAAGCAATAACCGCAACCACTGCCACAGCAATGACCACAACTATAGACATTCCTAAAATAAATGATACTAAATCCATATAATTTTCTCCTTTATTCCAAAGAACGATAGTGTTTGGTATCCGGGGCGGGACTTGAACCCGCACGGCCTAAGCCACAAGATTTTCTTACCACTATAGTTTTCACTACCCTCACGGTTTGTGGTCTGGACTATACCTTCACCATATCTCTCGATTTAGGTGTTCCCCGTCTAGTCTCTACACGTTCCCTCTCGGGCTTCGCTCGGTATTCCCATTTCAAAAGGTTCACCGAATTTGAGGAATTCTACTCTGAAGGTTTCCCCTCAGGCACTCAATTTTGTAAACTTTAATACTTTAATAAAAGTATTCATGTCTACCTCTAAAGTCTTGCATGTCTACCGATTTCATCACCCGGACATTATTCTACAAATATAATGAAAGTTTCAGATACTTTCAACCCGATGTTTCATAATTTCACAATACTTCTCATCGATTTCATAACTAATTGAGTTGAATCCCAACTCTTGAGCTACCTTACTTGTCGTCCCACTTCCACCGAACACATCAATAATTGTTTGATTTGGTTGTGCGGTTGTCAAAATAATTCTTCGGATTACTTCCTCAGGAATTTGACAAGGGTGTTCGGTTTTTTCTTTGCTGACATTCTTTACCTGATTAATTTCCCACCAATCATAAAGTTTGGCACCAGTCTTTCCTTCAGCAATTCTTTTTTGAATACGTTTGTCTTTGAGATTTTTATATTCCTGTCTGACTTTCCTGAAGTCCGGCTTACAACCCCACCATGATATCAATCGACTTTGTTTCCCTGTGTTGGAGTTATACACCCAACAAACAACCTGTTCACATTTATCATTTATTGCCTTTGGTAACAAGTTGATTGTTTCTTCTGGGTAATGAATAATGACACAAGGAGTTGGGATTTTGGATAATAACTCAATATAATCCTGTTCAGTTAACTTGTCTTTGTATTCGTTGTATGAATATTCTTGATTATAAGGTGGGTCGGTTATTGTTAATCCTGTTGGTATGTCGCAGTTTCTAAAATCTTCGTTGATAATTGTTGTTTCCACCATAAATTTAATAAATCATTCTAAAATTCTTCTTCCCACAGTGTGTTGGATCTAGATTCTTCAATGTTGTATGCGTGTGATAATATAACTGTTTTTTCATTAAAATCAAATTGGAATTCACCTTGAGATCCTTCATTTATCTCCCAGCCTGCGAAGTTATCTTCCAATTGTTGATAACACCATTCTTCTACTTCGGTTGGTACAGGTTCTCCATTCTCAAAATTCGATTCGATGTATCCACTATCTCCACCTCCATTATACTTCAAGACCAAATAATTGTCTTCAGGAATTTCGGTATCATTGAAAACTCCTTTTTCTTCCCACTCTTCAATCATATCATCGTATTCGATACCTTGTGAACCTCCCTCAATTTGATAACTATAGGAGTGTGTTAAAGATATTTCTCCTGACATAGCATTAATTGTAATGTCAAATCTTTGATAAATGAGGTAACCATCATAAGGTACCTCGCTATATAACCCATCATCATCAACATAGTCAATAATTTTTTTCAATATTGGTACAAGGCCGTCCGGTATTTCTGCGGTATAATTATTTTCAAAATGAGTTGGAAAATCGTTTGGACTGTACGCAATTCCCTCTTGGTCCGGTTCCATTTCAAATTGAATTTCTCCATATCTCATTCCCATCGATCTAAGAAACCTTGATATTTTTCCTAAATATTTTTTTTCTTCTGGTGTTAATATATTTTGTGACATACAAATAAATATCAGTCTTCGAATTCTAATTTAATGGTCTTCAACATCCACTGTGGTCTTTGATTGGACATCATGTTGTTAACCCATTCTTTGGCTGATGGAATGTAGTTATTACAATCTTCCTTGATATGTTGTTCTCCAACATAACGAGTATAAACCGTTTTTCCATCTGAGTTTTTGAATTCGGTACCAAACCTTTTTTCCATTTCGAATATCCCCTCACTATGGTGCCGAAACATTCTATGTAAGGAATCACCAAACCATGACTTGGTTTCGTCTAACCATTCATGTAAATGAATGTAGTCCTCAGGTTTTCCACCAAACTTTTTGGCGGATGATTTTGCATGTAAGTTTGGATGTGCCATTATGATTTAATTTGTGAAAAAGATTGTAACGTCTGTACGGTTTGTTTCCAAGGATAATCCTTCAGTTTCCATTTCATTCTTAGCGTCCGTTCCGTCATTCTTTCGAATCGTCACAATTATGATGAGGAGAGAGTAGGATTCGAACCCACGGTACCCTCACAGGTACTCCTGATTTCAAGTCAGGTGCAATCGGCCAACTCTGCCATCTCTCCAAAAAAACCTAACATAATCAAATCGTCATTTGAATAGAGGTTAGGGGTGTGATTTTAGCTTATACCTTGGGCTATTCACTTATATCACGATACAACCTCTGTGTTGTTCTTACGGTTAACATCGAGGTACACGACTTACCCTGGGACGCTGTTCTTATGGGTAGCGTAGTAAGTACTGTTGGAGCTCCCACTCGGAATCGAACCAAGTTATCATGATTACAAGTCATGTGCATCGCCAGCAATGCTTTAGGAGCGTATTAATTATTGGTTACTAAAACCTCTAATATAAACATCATTTGTTGAGTTCAAATTCAGTCTCATACCACTTGATGGATAAGTTGAATAAACCCTATATTGACCTGCCGGAATACGATTACCATTATAGTTAATCACAGTTTCTGACATAACATTATCAGTTGTAAAAATTGTTGAAGATTTTGTTATATTACCCGCCTTTTCATCAATACGTATCCTTCTTTGTCTTTTTGTATCGTTACTCATCGCATTAATTGGTATAAGAACTATAATCCAAGAAAATTTATCATTTACTGTATTTTTTGTTATTTTAACAGTTTTGAAATTGAAAGCTTGAACAGGATTACCAAATGTATCGATTCCTCCACTTGTTTGGGGAATGTCAACTTGCATAATTTGTGGTAATCTACCATCAATCCAATGAGTCATATTAATATAATTTGGTAAGTTATCTTTCCATGCACCTGCATTAACACCATGAAATCCAACAAATGGGAGTCTTCCAATAAATGGTAACTTATTCAAATGGTTTTTAATCATCACATGTTTCGACATTGGTTCCACAAAAATATATGCTCTCAAAGGTGTTTGTTCTCCACCAATACTTGATGTTGACATGGTCGCATGTTCCATATTATTGATAGGAGTGATTTCACTACCATTAATTTCTTCTTTAGAACAAGAAATTAAAAATACGGATAGGGTTACAACTGATAGGATTAATTTTTTGATTTTCATTGTAGTTTGTTTTAGTTTAATTGTTTGTGGACCCGGGGAATCATGATATCCCGACCTTCGCTTTATGAGAGCGCTGCTCTTCCTCTGAGCTACGGGTCCATATTATCTTCGTTTTCAATGATAATATTCTTTATCGTAAAAATCAACGATGTACTTCCATCAAATCAACATGACAAAGGTAATAAAATTTTTCATTCACAACAACTTTCGTTTCTAAAAAAAATAAATTACTTTTGTTGAAACATTTGATAAATGAGTAGAGTATTAGTTTTGAATTCTGACTACACACCCTTGAACGTGACAAGTGTTCATAGAGGATTTGTGTTGGTCACCAAAGGTAAGGCAGAAATTGTAAGATCTGGGGAAAATCCAATCATTACTGGGTATAACAAATACGTACGACCAGTTATCATACGTCTTTTGAAATATATCAAACATAGGACAAGATTGAATAAACCAAACCGTAGCAGAATCTACAAAAGAGATGGATATGAATGTGTTTATTGTGGGTCAAAAAAACATTTAACCTTAGACCACGTATTACCAAAATCTAGAGGAGGAACAAACGAATGGACAAACTTGGTAACTTGTTGTTCCAAATGTAATCGACAGAAGGATAATAAGACCCCTGAGGAGGCTAAAATGTCAATGAGTAGGTCAGCATATGAACCACCTATAATGTACGATGACGTGGTCTTATTAAACGTTTGGACAGAATTTCAAAAATCTTTTGGATAAACTAAAAAATGTATTAACTTTGTAAAAAATAAAACAGATATGAACATCGGACAAGAATTTCAAAATTATTACGTAAACCATTTGGGTAAAGGATCATTGGATCTTCACAACTTCTCAAATCAAATTCAGTCGTCTATGACTCCTTACATTCTTGAAGAAAGAGAGATGAGAGCTACTCAGATTGACATCTTCTCAAGATTGATGAGAGACAGAATCATTTGGGTTGCTGGCCCTGTCGATGATAGAATGTCAACTATTGTACAGGCACAATTGATGTTCATGGACAATGTTGATAAAACCGATATCACGATGCACATTGACAGTCCAGGTGGAAGTGTGAAATCAGGACTATCTATGGTTGATGTAATGAACTACATTGCTTGTGACATTAGAACTGTGAACACAGGAATGGCGGCATCTATGGGGTCTGTATTGTTGGGAGCAGGTACCAAAGGAAAAAGAAGTTCTTTGAAGTACTCTAGAACAATGCTACACCAATCTTCGGGTGGTGCTGTGGGTAACATCCAAGATGCGGAAATCACAATGAGAGAGTGGGCTAAATTGAATGATATTCTATTTGGTTTACTTGGTGAGTTCTGTGGGAAAGACCCTGAACAAGTTAAAATTGATGCTAGTAGAGATTTGTGGTTGGATAGTAACCAAGCTCTCGAATACGGTATCATTGACGAGGTCGTAAAATCAAAAAAGAAGGGTAAATAACCCTTCTTTTTCTTAGACTTTAGAACACCCCCTTTACTTTTTGCTCGTCAGTTTATCACAAAATAATTTTACTTACTTTGGCCCGTTAATGAAGATAATGAAGGTAATATACCTCCAAGACCCTGTGTCCCAACATCGGTTTTAAGTTTGTCATATACACCTGATGCTTTGTCGTTCATTTTACCGAACAACTGACAAACAATACCACTTATTTGGGTTTCTATGCTTTTGATAAACGCAGTATCTTTTACTGCTCCACCTAAAGCATTCCTCAAGAATGTATATCCTTGACCTTCCAATCCTTGTTGTCTTTGAATCATCATAAACACCGCTTCTGACAAAGATTCTGCGACTAACTTTGTTAGTTCGTCACAACTTTTGAGAGCCTTTGCCAGTCTCGCAGGGTTGGAAGTAATAAATGAAACTAGAAAATCTTTGAAATATCCTTCAAGACCTATTCCACTCAAAAGAGAGTTAACCATAGGTTCAACTATTGTTTGAGCGATACCACCGAAAGCATTTCCAAAAATTTTACTCAAGAAGTCCATTAATTGCTCGTTTAATATATTGGTTTCTTGAAGATAATTTATTTCTTCGAAAAGTTTGTGTGCAATTTTTTCTTGCTTTGACTTGGGTAATGATTTGAAATTTTTGATATTATCTTCATTTTCAACAATCATCATGATTCTGCTTTTGATTAATTTTTGTTCAATCAAAATAGATTCTTTTTTGTTTTTGGTCTCGATCAGACTTTTTTTAATTTTTTTCTGTAACATATCTATAATTACTTAATTCTGAAAATTGCGGTTGGTCCTGTTGATAATGGTCCACCTTCTTTACGTCCTGATAAAACATCTAACATGTCATCAACGTTTTTGCCACCTGTAACACCCCATTTACCATAATGCTCATCTCTACACGCTTGTACAATTCTTTTTGCTCTGTCAACTGTTGCTGGATCGACTTGAGCACTATTTCTTCTTCGATACAATTCGAAGAAATCCTTAACATTTTTTCTACAAGTGGTTCTATTGATAGATTGATTATCCAAGATATCACTTAAAATACTATTTTCTCCACCTCTGATTGTAGATTGTTGATTTGGATCATACCACATAACTAATCCATTAGGGAAAAGGTCTGCCGGTGCTCCTAGTTGTTCACCAGTAACTTTAACTAAAGAATTTTGTTCTAACCTTGTTGGATTTAATTTATATCCTTTAGCGATAAATGTATCGACAAAAGATTGTTGGTCATTATTAAAATCAACAGTTGAAGTTCCTGGAGTAAAAGTTGTTGAAGACCCTTTTGGTCTGAAAAGAGCCACATTACCTATTACTATTTTGTCGAAAACTTTATCTAAAGTTGTCAAATCAACACCTTCCGACTTCAAAGTTTCTAATTTTTTCCAACCTTTTTTCATTTCAGTTGCAATTTTAGAATCTATTTCTGCTTGTTGTGATGCTGTCACTGCCGCAGCCGCAGATTGTAGTACTCCTTGGCAAGAAAATTTAGAAGGATTAAACTCGAATTTCCCGTTTTCATTAAAAGATCCAATCCTATTATCTGCGAATAAATATCTAAATTTACCAGGTGTTTTTGTACTTTCTTGTTTGATTGCAAATTGTAATAACGGATTTTTTGATTGCATAGAAACAATTTTACCAACTTTTACACAACCGTCTGACAAAAATTTCTCCAATTGTTGTCTTACGTTGGGGGTTGTTTGTTCTGAAATCAAAGATTTTTTTATTTTATAATTAGAATTTTTCATATATGTATGAATTTAGAATTCAAGATTGTTTTGGTCAGCGTCCGAAGGCGACTCTCCTGAAACTTCAGGTTCTTCTTCTGTAGTTTTACTGCAAATTTTATTTACGTCAGCATCTGTGAATGAATCGAAACCCTTAGCTTTGAGAGCTGCCTGTGTTTTTGGGCCAAACTTACCGTCCGTAACTAAACTCAAACATCCCTGTACAGTTTTAATTGCATCTGATTTACATCCGTAACTATATGTACCTGAACAAGATTTATATCCACTTGTAGTAGAACCTCCACTATTTGATACACCATCGGCTTGTTCTTGATCTTCAGGTGTTAAGACAATCTCAGAATCTTCAATTATTCCTTCCAAAGGCCGAGTAAACATCTTCCACTCCTCAGGATCATCTGTCAAATTATCCAAAAACTCCGCAAGACCGCCAGCGATTTTCTTATCAACAGCACATAAATCGGCAATTGTTGGTATTTCCATCAAAGCACTTACGATCGCATCTTCATCATCGTTCCAAGCGCCTTTAGCGTCTTCAATTTTGTACGCAATATTTCTAACCTCAGTTTTAGATAATTTAGGAACTAATTTAGAGGCACCCGAGGCATTACATGCCTCCATCACTTTTCTGAACCCATCTTCACCTTTATCAGCACTAGTTGCCCAATTTCCTAAGGCCCCCAAACCAAGTCCAACTAAGGCACCTATGGCAGTTCCGGCTATTGGAAATATGCCAGTTCCGATAGCGGCGCCAGCATATGCTCCAGCAGCAGCGGTTACGGCTCCCGCCCCAACAGCGGACGGATCAATATAACTTTGTTCAAAAATTATTTCTCTGTTCTCATTCAAAGTTTTTGAAGTATCATACTTCATCATCAGTTTCACTCGTTCTAGTGCTTCCTCTGGGCTATACTTTGGTTGTACCATAGTTTTAATATTTTATTTTATAAATATACGTTAATTACCAAATCTGATTGGCGGATCCTCTTTTAAGGTCGGTATTCCACTTTTCTCCCGAAGCTCCCAATCGATTTGCTTTACCTCTTGTTATTGGATATGAATCAGCCCATTTTGGAACTTTACCTCCTCCGCCTCCTGTAGGTGCTGCTGCGGCTTCTTGTTCCCCCATTTCATCTTTGGTTCCTGTAAAGGAATTTTTATTAAAAAAATCAATAAGGAAGTCGATGTCTAATATCATATCAATAAATATTTTGTGTTATCAAAAAATTTTTTTTATATTTGGCGGATGAAAAAGATTATACTAATAACTCTTCTATTTTTTACTTCATGCCAACTTTACGTGACCGAAATCAAAGATGTCACGTTGAGTGGGAAGTATGTTGTATCCAAGTTGGAGATAACGAATGTTGACCAAAATCAGACTAGAGATGAGTCGTATTTGTTAGGGTCAACGTACAAAAATTCCAAATTACCTGACCCGTTTAACGAAATTAAAATAAATAATTTTTACATTCATTTTGACTATTCAACTGTAAGAATGAAATTTCAAGGGGTTACTCCTTCAGGTGAAGACATTTGGTTTTATGGTACAAATCCCAATTATATTTTTTATACAATAACAGGAACAACTCCATTTCATTCGGGATACATTCAATATCATTACACCACCAAAAACGGTAGTTATGTCCCAATGAAATTTATCATTGAAGATGACGGATTGGAAACTATCCAATTGAAATCGTCGGGAGCTTGGTTTGCTGGTAAATTAGGTGAGAAACAAGTTATGACCATGTCATTAACTCGAGTCGGTCCTTAATAAAATTCAGGGTTAGGTATTGACGATGGATTAATGATATAATATTCGTTTAGAAAAGTTATTAGTATATCTTCATCTAATTCAATTTTTGTTTCTTCAAATAAATCATCCTCAAGGTCATCATCAAAAAAATCAAAAGATTCTGTGATTAAGTCAAACCCATAACTCTCTATTACACTATAATCTATTGTATCGATTCTTACAACATCTTCTTCATCTTCGATGGTTCTAAATGATACATCTACTAAATTGGTCTCATTATTAAAATAATAAGATACGATTTCCTTGATTTCCATAACAATATCAATTTATAAACAAATATTAAAAAATATATGAAAAGTCATATTTTTCATATAATTTAATAAAAAAACCCCTCGTTTCGGAGGGGTTTTTTTTATTTTATTATTTTCATTCGATTCATCATTTTCATGACTTTATTTTTTTGTTCCATAAAAGATTCTTTCAAATCTTCATCAAGTTCAAAATCTTCTTCGGATTCTTCATCCTCATCTTCTTCCTCGTAATAACTTGATCTTTGGTATGGTCCTGCTTTTCCAGGTCCTTCGGGATCAAAAACATAAGGTGGTTCCATTTCACCGTAAATACCTTGAGAACCTGATACATCGACTTCGTCTATTTCATCTGCGAATGCTGATTCCATAAACATGAAGTCCTCTTCTTCTTCCTCTTCTTGACCTCCGCACTCTTCGTAATAACTTGAAAGTAACTCCTCTCCAAACCAATCTTTACAAATATCATGTAATTCATCAAAAAGATCATCATTTTCATAATCTTGTCCTGTTTCAGCGAAGAAATTATCAATTGCCGAAGAAATAATGTTGTCAGCGTATTCGAATTCATCACTAAAATCATGACACGCATCCCATTGAGTTTTTTCATAATCAATAAAACTTAATAGGTTGTCATAAGTAATTCCTCTTCTTCTATACCTCGTATTATCCTCAGGAGTTTGTTCTTCCATTTCTCCTTCAGTTGGATAAACTTCATCAGGACCGTTACTTCTAAAGTTGTAAGCTGGTTCGATGTTACTTATATCCATGTCGGGAGCGTTTCCACCACCTGTATATCCTTGTTCGTCGATAGTTTCTTTCCCCTGTAATAAATCTTTATCAATAAGACCTACTTTAACTAAACGGTTTAATAATGTTTTTCTTGGTAATTTTCTTAAGTATCTGATTACAATTGGTGGAATATCTTCTCCATATTGTCCGAATAAATTATTTAGAATTTCATTTTCTTGTGGTGTTGGAGTGAACGAAGCTCTTGCTCGGGATGCTTTCATACCTCTTTTACCTTTTTCATAAGGTTTGTCATCTGTCTCATCTTCATACATTTCACTTGAATCGATTTGCATGTCTTCTGATCCTACAACTGCGTCATCTTCATTATCATCGTCTTCGTATTTACCTTCTGATTTTATTTTTTTCATGTGGTGCATTTTTTCAAAGGTATCAATACTATTGGATGGTCCTTCGATGTAGTCAAAACCTGCGCTTGGATTCAAATCCTCCTCATCATAGATGTCGTCCAATTTACCAGTGGCTTCTTCCATTTCTCCTCCACCACATTGTTCACAAATGCCTTCGGTCATTCGACCTCCACATTGCTCACACATTTCTTTGGATTCAACTTGTTCGTTAATTCCATAGTCTTTCTCCTCTCTGATTTTCTTAAACATACAATCAAGTGCGGCATCAACTTTATCCATAAATTCGGTAGTCTTATAAAATTCCCCTTTCATCATTTCACTTGCACACTTTCCCATAGTTTCCCATGATTTACAAAATTGAGGAATCTTTTCTTTAGGTATTCCTTGTGAAATGAAACATTCATCATACGGACCTGTAGATTGGTTAACTTGTTCGTTAATTCCCATATTTGTATATTTCTTTACTTCACCTTTGTTGTTTACCACCAATCCGTCTTTATCACCAGCGAAATCGTAAGTATATAATGGTTGAGTGTTTGAGACCTGTGGTTGCATGGTTTGGTATCCATTATACAAACTTTTGTGTTGGTCTAAAATATCTGACTTCTCAGCAGCAGACAACTGTCCTAATCCAAAGTATCCTCTCATAACTAATAGTTTTATTTATAAATACTTTTATTTTTTCATTTTTTTCATTTGACAATTTTAAGTGGAAAATCTATTATTGTAATATACAAGTGAGTTCCGTATTTTCATCCGATAGTATCTTGGTAATTTATTTATCGCCTCAGTTTACGGGCTCACTTGTTATTTAACTACTATGACAATCAACGACTACGACATCCACGAATACGCTGAAGGTGCCATCATCCTTGATGGACTTGACGAGGCAATCATTGGGATTGTTGAGGAGTTCGGAAACGGACCTCGCATCCTTTATTCCAAAAACAAAATCCTTAACATTTTATGTGAAAGAGATTTAATGACTATGACTGAAGCGATGGAATTTTTTGATTATAACATCATCGGGCTTTATGCTGGTGAACAAAATCCAGTATTTTTGGTTTCTGAGTAATTTTTTCTTATCTTTATAAAAAAGAACAATATGAAATGGAAAGTAAATCACAGTAAACTTAGAAAAGTTATAGGAAAATATTGGTTAATTCCCTGTATATCTATTTGGTATGATCAATATTACTTCTTGGAATCAGGAGTAAACACTCCGGCCTTTGGTCTTAATGTTTCTTTTTATAATTTTGCTTACGGAATAGTTATACAAAAACAATATTACTAAAATAAAAAAATATGGCACTACAAACACTAATTTTCAACACAAAAACAAAATCCGTCGTAGTTTACGAAGGAGAACATCATTCAAAAATTCTTTATACTTTCCAAGACGTTCCAACCGTAAAAGTTTTGGACACATACTACGAAGTCATGGTTAAACAAGCAAGTGAAGAAGGAGAGATAAGAGTACCTGTAGGTAGATTTCCAGTCTCTAATACAAACATGCTAATCCAAAATTAAATTATGACGAAAAAAATTGTAATTTTAATCAAAAGATTTTTGCCACCACTTTTGTTGGGAATCTTTTTAGTTTTTTCTCTTATACCATTGACGGAATCTACAAATTTTTTTGTTTCGACAATCTCGACAATTTTGGGAGGAATTTTAATTTCACTTGTGTTTTATCTACTTTTTTTTCGTATCTTTAGGGGTACTGAAAAAAAATGAACTTCGACTTAAACATATTGAATGATTACATTGAAAAGGGTTTGGTGGTCAAAAATGACCATCCAACCCTTTCTTTATCTATATACAACTACACCAGAAAAACCCAATACGAAAAATTGTGGGATAATATCACCAAAAGTTGTAGAGGATTAATTTTGGACAATCAAGGTAATGTGATAGCAAAATCATTTGATAAGTTTTTCAATTTGGAAGAACATTCCCCTCAAGAAATTCCCAACGAAGATTTCGAAGTATATGAAAAACTTGATGGATCTTTAGGTATTTTGTTTTGGTATCAAGGTAAATGGATTATCGCTAGTAAAGGGTCATTTACTTCTTCACAATCAATAAGAGCAAGACAAATATTAGATGAGAAGTATAATGTGGAGCCTATCCCGAAAGGATATACTACTTTAGTCGAAATAATCTACCCTCAGAATAGAATTGTATGTGATTACGGTAGTGATGAATCTTTGGTTGTTTTGTCGATGATTAGTAATGCTAATGGCAAAGAACTCGAACATGATTCATTATTATTGATAAATAAAGAAACGGGATTACCTGTAATCAAAAAATACGACGGAATTCAAGATTATAAGAACCTCAAATCCTCTATCTCCAAAGAAAGGGAGGGTTATGTTGTTAAATTCAGAAGTGGTCTTAGAATGAAGATAAAGGGTGAAGATTACGTTTATCTTCACAGATTATTGACCGAGTTTTCAAATGTGGACATTTGGGAATATTTGAAAGACAATAAGGACTTGAATGTATTGTTGGACAGAGTCCCTGATGAATTTGATTCTTGGGTGAAAACTACGGTTAAAGATTTGGTTGCCAGATATGAAAATATACTCAAAGATTACACTGAAATCTTCAATGAACTGAAATCAAATAATTTAGAACAAAAGGATTTTGCTGAGAATGCGAAAGGATATGACCATCCATCAATATTATTCAGTATGTTGAACGGGAAAGACGTTTCTCCATTTATTTGGAAATTAATAAAACCGGAGTACAGTAGACCATTTTGGCAAAAAGAAATCGAATCATGAAACCGAGTTTAGAAAAAATATTAAATAATCACATTGTGCATACTGGATTTTTTGATAGAAATTCAGTTGAAAAATGTATGGAACAATCTTATGATTTGGGGACTAAAGAATTCATTGAATGGTTATCAAAACAAGATTATCTATCCGACAACATAAACTACATCATCGAAGAATGGGAGAACCAAAATAAATTATGAAATATTATCTTTTGGTTTTGGTGTTTCAAATTATGTTCAATATCTTTAAGGTGTTGGAGATAAAATACACGTACGAGAACAGGTTGACTCTATTGTTATATAATTCTGTTTACATTAACTTAGTCTCCTTAGCAACAGTTTATTGGTCATTGGACCTTCTGTTTGAAGGTGATTGGTGGGTTATTCCATTTTACGTTGGTGGTAGTGTTATTGGAAAGTGGATTGCGATGAGACACGTAGAAAACATCAGATATAAAATATTCAAACTTTTTGGGAAAAAAATAAGTAAATTAGAAAATAAACTATCTAAACAAAATGAAAACAACTAGTAAATTCGGTCCATTCAAGGACAATAGACCTTTTGATGAGAAAGCTTTGAATTTTCTACAAAGCCTTCTATTTTGGAGAGGTAGAAAAAAAGGAATGATTTATACCAGAGATATTACTTTGGACGATATTCGTGCAGTATTTTTTCCAGAAAATTTTTACGAGAAGTATAAATATTTGGGTTCTGTACCTTACATAGAACTCGGAACTGTATTCAAAGCAATGTACCCTTTGGTACTAGCAATGGATTACGAAGCGAAACCTAAAGGTTGCCCAAGATGGTTTCTTCGTTTCTTGCACTTGTTTGGGTCAGATAATTCTATTATCAGAGTTCGTAACCTAACTTTACATAATTTGAAAGTGAAACTGACCAAAGGTATCATGATGAATGATTATAAAACAAAGTGGGCGGATTATGATTTGAGAATTTCAATAAGTGCTCCTGAACATCTTCATAATCTGGCAAACGCAATAGAAGGAGAATATTTTTCTCAAGGAAGACAAAAGGAATTGGCGGAACAAATCAAGGAACTTGACCCAAATGCCAATATTATTTGGGGAGATGTAAACCGACTTGTAAAACAGTATAATGATTTGATGGATAAAACAAACGAAGATGTTTATGACTATATCAGTTGAAATATTAGTAGCGATTTTCTTTTTACTTATAACTCCCATCGTTATTTCTTTTCTGTGGGTAAGAGGTATAGATTACATGCATAAAAATCATCCTGATTACAAAGGATATGATTTATTCGATGAAGACGAAGATGAAAAAGATGATTCAAAAGATTAAGGTTATTCTAAAAGAGATTTGGTTAGGATTCTCCATTTCCAATTATATTCAACAAAATCACCAACAATTTGGTAAACTATAAAATTATGACAAAACGATTGACTACAAAACAGAAACAAGAACAATTTGTTGTAGATGTAATCAACAAAATGTTTGAAATCGCAGGGTACCAAGTAACCTACGATGATGTAAAGGATAGAAAAGATGATTGGTATGCCCAATGGACAATGACCATGGAACAAAATGAGGAATGGAAAAAGTGGGGTATGGATTATATGAAACGAGTATTTCGTTGGAATAAAACCTTATGCGAAAGAGAAATGGGAATGGTTTCGTTAATGTGGGGATTAAAATTTAGTGATTTTGAAAAATGATTAATATAGAAAGACAATATCAACAACTACTCAAAGACATTTTAGATAATGGTGTTGAGAAAAAAGATAGAACAGGTACTGGTACCCTTTCCGTTTTTGGTAGACAAATGCGTCATAAGATGAGTGAAGGGTTTCCGTTACTAACCACAAAGAAGATGGCATGGAAAACTATGGTCACGGAACTCCTGTGGTTTCTACGTGGGGATACTAATATCAAATTCTTATTGGATTATGATTGTCATATTTGGGATGGAGATGCGTATAAGCGATATTGGTTTAATTGGAGACCAATGGTAGAAGATTGTGGTGAAGATTTGACACCACATACACAGAAAGAATTCATCAATCGTATCAAAACAGATGATGAGTTTGCTAAGAAGTGGGGTGATTTGGGCCCAATTTATGGGGCACAATGGAGAAATTGGACATTGCATAGCGTAGGACCAAATGACTCTTTCCCCATATATGTAGACCAAATTAGATTATTGATTGAACAACTTAAAACAAATCCAGATAGTAGAAGATTAATGGTAAGTGCTTGGAATGTGGGTCAATTAGACGAAATGGTTCTTCCACCTTGTCATTATGGATTTCAAATGTATACAAGAGAGTTGCGGGTTGGAGAAAGGTTAGATTTAGCGGCAAAAACTTATGATACATTTGACCCATTTGATTTTGGATTACCGATGGCAAACATTGAACATGATGATATAGATAAATTATATCCTGTTCCTAAAAGATCAATCTCTCTTATGTGGAATCAACGTTCTGTTGATACATTCTTGGGGTTACCATTCAATATTGCTTCTTATGCTCTGTTACTTGAAATAATTGCGAAAGAAGTCAATATGATTCCTGATGAATTGATTGGAAACTTAGGTGATGTTCATTTGTATTCAAACCATATTGAACAAGCAAAAGAACAAATGCATAGAAGACCTTATGATTTGCCCAAAGTTCAAATCACGGAAAGAAATTGGTACCAACATGAAAAAGTAAAAGAACATTTTGGAGAAAAAACATTCACCGAAAAAATCATGTCTTATAGACCAGAATGCTTCGAGTTATTAAATTATCAATCACATAAAGCCATAAAAGCCCCATTATCAAATTAATTTATAAAAAAAACAATTCTATTATTATGAAAAAAACAATTCTATTATTTTCGATTCTAAGTTTAGCTTCTTGTACTACAGTAAAGAAGGCTAACACCGAAGGGTTCACTACTTACAAAGAGTATATCCTTTATAAAGGAGATACTGTAGCAAAATTAACTAATGTTGAATACTCTTTGGATAATAAAAAGTTTGTCAAGGAAGCCACCTTTAGACTACTCGATATGAAACATGGGGATAAAGCTAGTTCCATCCTACTTTTCATAAACACTACACATAAGGGATGGGATATTGAATTGGATTACCCTTACCCTATGGAATATTTTACAAGAGTTAAATAGATTATGCAGATTGTCATTTTACTTAATATAGATGTTGAACCTGATATCGCTAATCTCATACTTAATCATAGGTTGGAGGGAGGATATTCGATTGATTACGCATTAAATTCATTGGTCTCCTATTACAACGGTCAAGAAATTACAATATTCAACTTCAACAAATACTTTGCTCTTGATAATAGATGGATCGGATATAAAATAGATGATTACGGAACTAAAATTGTTATAAACTTTATGTAAAATGAAAAAAGGTAAAAAAATATTTGTAATTTATAATCCATACACTAATGGATACTACGATGGATACGGATTTTTCCGAGAGATATTATTCAGTAAAAAGTATTCCGAAAAAAAGAATGCGAGTTTGGAATTAGAAAAATTGCTTGACGAATCAATCGGAAAGGCATTTTTGAAAGTCCGATCCTTTCATACTGTATAATTAGGGAAGAGGAGTATTCCTCCTCTCCTTATTCACTAATTTTTTTCCAAGCGTCTGTAGAACTAATCATACTTAGTTTACTTCCATTCTCCCAATCGACACCAATAATTTGTTCATCCGAATCAAACTCAAATGGATCTTTTGAAATACTAGTAACTCTACCTGATGTTCCTGGAGGAACTCCAAGTTCTCCTTCCAAGTGATAACATATAATTTTATCTCCGACTTTTAACGGTGGATTCAACGTTCCTTTCATAACAATAAATATAAGTAATATATTTATTGTTATATGGAATTTTTAATTACAGAATCTCAACTAAGAGCACTTCTTACTGAAGAAGAAAAATCGATGCTTGGAAACTACATGAAACAATTGAATACATTTACAAAACAAATTGTAAATCGGGCATTCAAATCGTACGGCATTAATTTAAGAATGCTTCTAACTTGGGGTACTGCTGTGGGTGGAATGGCGATTCCATTAGACCAATTTTTAAGGAATCAAAATTTCGATTTAACTGAAGACCAAAGAATGTTGGTTTTAGCCGGTTTAGCATTTTCATTATTTTTTGAAACTAAAAGACCGTCCATGAAATTATTTTCAGTAATCAAAGAAGAGGGATTGGAAGAAATTTTCAAAGTTGGATTAAGAAAAGGAAGTCAGTTGAAAGAAGCGTTCTTAAATTTTATGTCCTCTGTGGGTACTGGTTCCTCATCATTTATAGACACCATAGCATATAGTTTCATGATTCCTATTATTACAGACATTCAATCTGTTATTATGGAAACACAAGATATCGATGAGGCGGCAATTTTGATTGCGGAAAGATTGATTGCGTCAGGTGTTGTATTGATGAGTTCTCAGGCTTTAACAGAAACAGTTAAGAGAGTTTTAGAGAAATTAAAATAAGTTAATCTTCCAGTTCGACCAAATTAATTACTTTTGTACAAATCACGTATTCGTCTACTCCGAACAATTCCAAAAAACGATTTAATAACTTATCAATTTTATACCTAATTACTTCGTAAATGGTAGATGTGGTTGAAATATCTATTTCTTCACCTGTGTGTTTCTTGAACATACTGAAGTATAAATCGGACTGTTTGTTAGATGGTAAGATATACAAAGTATATTGAATAAATTTTGTTTCTTGTCCAATCGTAATATAGTTTTTGGTTCCTGTTAGTTTTATTTTGAAATTTGTATCGAAATTATAATCCGAATCAATTTGGAATATATGATTCTCCAAAAATTCATTTATTCTATTCCACAACTTATCTGATGGTTCCATTCTATTCTAATTCTTCAATTTCGACCACTAATTGGTCCGGTCCTTTTATGACTCTGTGCCAAACAAATTTAGGAATGTGAATTTGACTGGACTTAAACAATTTGACTGGCAGTTCATTTTCCATTTGGAATGACCATCCACCATCTTCTATTACTGTAACATTTCTATCCTTAAGGTCTTGATGCCATTTAAGTTCTTCAACTTCAACATCGGTAGTAAACGTCCTAATCAGTTTACCGTTTTTTTCAACTTGTTCAAACGGAAAATCCATTACCAAGAATTTGAGGATGATAAACCTAATTGTTTGGCATATCTTCCGATTGAACAACTCCAATAACCGGCCGTAGTTCTATCTTTCTTTTGGTCACACTTGTGTCTTGCTCTGAATGACTTTGCAGCCTTTTTATTCGCATTTCTAACTCTCAAATTCGGATCTCCAAAAGATACTTTTTTTATCCCACCACTTTTTGATTTTACATAAACTGCGAATTTCTTCGGCCCACCTGAAGTTCTGAATGGTTTATTTAACTTAACATTCTTGCCTCTATGTTTTGCTTCTTCCAAAACATCCTCCTCATCTTCTTCTTCGTAAATGAATGGAGCATCAAGATAAATTAATTTACCTTTGATTGATACTTTCTTACCCAAATCTGATTCCACCATCAAAGTATCTTCTTCGTTAAGGTCAATCTTACCTTCCTCCCACAATTGTCTAACTTCATTCACCAAATCAAAATAACTTTCAGAGTATGCACGAAAAATATTATTAGTTAAAGTTAACTCATTATCAACATGATATTTCAATGACTGTGAAACTTCAACAGATTCTTTAATAATTAAAGATTTGTTCAAATGTTCTTCTAATGTTTCTTTGATAAGTTCTCTTAAATCCATCGGGTTGTTATTTCTTATAAATACTCTTACTCTCTATTAAATTTTAACTTCCAATACACTCCTCCTGTCACATATGGGTAAAATTTACCTGTAACACCATCGAATGTTCGATTTGCCACTCCTCCGCCAAGTTGGAACACTTTGTCATCTTTTGTTTTTAACAATATACTTGTCCCGAGTGAGTTAACCCAATCTTGATGACTCAAAGCTCCGTTCAATCCCACATAAACTTGATTTCTAACTTTCGATGGTTCAGGCGCTGGTTCTCTAACTATTTTTGGTTTGATGGTAGCACTAAAATTTCTTGAAACAACTTTATTTTGTGAAATGGAGTCAAACAAATATATGACCCCCTGATTATTATTCAATGTTATTGTGTCTGATTTGAAGTTTTTGACGTAATATTTCTGTAGAATGAATGATGTGTCAACAAGTGGAGTTGGTGCTGGTACTTCAACAATTTTCTCCACTTCAACCTCGTATGGAACTTCGACCTCTACTTCATAAATAACTTCCTGAGGTATTGTATCATAAACCAATTTTTCTTCTATTTCGATTTGTGGAGGAACGAAAAATTGTAAGAATATTATTATACCCACCATTAGGAGTATCACTATGTGTCTGATGTCAAATATTTTTTTCATATCGTTATAACATTAATCTTGATCCAATCAAGAAATTACTAAGTATTGGAGAACTTGAGTTACCCAATGCTCTATAGTTTATACTCAATCCGAATCGTTTACTTATTTTATAGTCAAATGATGAACCGACTAAGAAGGAAAATTGTCTATTCACCGTTGATTCACCTGTTTTAGGGTTATATGAAATTGGTGAGTTCATTAAGAAGACTTGTGGAGATAATGTAAGTTTGGTATTTACGACATATGGTTTTGTCCAAAATACAACCGCTGAGGTGGCAAGAGATAAGTTGAATACTCTTTTAATTGTTCTTGTTTCAGTATTAACTTCAGTATCTTTCAACAATAAAGTTATTAAACCAACGTTATATCCGTATGTCCCATATTTTTCACTTGGTTTAATATTTGTGTATCCAAGTAATCCCATATAAGTTCCATCTAAGTAAGCTGCGGTGAATGAGTAAGAGTGGATTTGGTTTAATTTCCCTTGTTGAAAATTCATTTTTGTATATCCCCCACCCAAAGCAAATTGGTCTAAGGTACTCCAAATCATGGCGTTTGCACCCCATGTTTCATTCCCTGCTAATGATGATTGACTAAGGCCAAAGGAGGCGATGGCACTATATTTCAAATCGGGTCCCTGTGCGGTTGTCAGGTCTGAGGAAACCAACATTGGATTCACTGGACCAACTTTCTTTTTATCACCTTTCCCTTTACCATCTGAATTATCATCTTCACTTTCTCCCGAATCTCCGCCTTCTGAACCACCTTCTTCGGAACCACCCTCACTCGAACTTGATTCACTGGATCCTGACTCACTTGAACTTGATTCACTACTACTTGAAGATGATGAGGATTCTCCTGAAGAAGATTGAGATGATGAACTAGACGAACTAGATGAAGAAGAAGATGATGAGGATGTAGGGGTTGAACTACTTGCGGAAGACGCCGCAGTTGAGGAGGCTGATGAAGATGCTGCGGATGAAGCTGCGGAAGATGCTGCAGATGAGGCCGCTGACGATGCTGCGTTGGAGGCGGCTTGTGATACAGCTTGTGTGACAGTTTGTGTTACCACCGCATTTGCGGGACATGGAGTTGAAAAAATTCCGTTAATCCAAATGGTTACTTCTCCTGAGGTAAATTGTTGATAATTGAATACTTTGGATTTGTTTCTGACTACAACTAATACACCATTGTTAGATTGTATGGGTATGGATACCACATAAGTTTTTGAATCACAGGGGTCAATGTATGTTTGTGTAACAACTTGCCCCTGTGACTCGTGGTAAACTAATACCATGAATAATAACATCAAAAATATTTTCAAACTTTTCAAGTATCATCGGTTTTCGAAATATTTTATTCTGTGAATATCCCTTTTTTAATCATTCTATCTAAAATTCTGGCACAAGCAATGTCAAGTGCTTTTTTTGTTGCGATAGATATTGTAGATTGATTAAACTTAACTGGATCGACTGTTGCGTCTGATAGAAGTGTTAATTCTCTTGTTGTAACTGCTTCTCCAAGTCCTGATGCTCCGAATACAACACCAGTTTCCGCATTTGTAAATCTAACTTGTAGACCAATACGGGTAACCATCATATTTTTCACACCATCTTTCAGGTTTACAGTTTCATCTTCTGAAATGGAGTAATCATAACATTCAATGGTTACAAAATATTCCGCCAAATTGATTTTACCGAAACCATCCAATTGGTTTTCAGAAATTCCTGCCTGAGATGCTTGGAATTGCTTAACCATTCGGTTTTTGATTTCAGTCTTATCTTCAGTGAATTTGAATCTGTTAAGATTCTCAAGATATTCCATTGAAATGTTCGCAACACCTAAACCAACTCTTTTTTCTTTGAGTTCAGGATACATCTCATACATTTCATCTGAAATACCTGCCTTTAGGATTTGAATTGGAATTTGTTTTCCTTCATAATCCATAAATTGACTTATGTCAATTGCGGTTTCAAAAGAAGCACGATACTGTTCTGTTTTTGTACTTCCCACAGTTTGAGAAAACGCCGATATTTGTACTATTAGAGCAAATATCGACGATAATATAAATTTTTTCATATTAAACCTCAATTGTTTTATATGTTTATTAAGGTCTCTTTGGCCAAGCCCAACCCTTCTTCTTACCTCTCAACATCAAGTAAGTCACACCTCCGAAGAAGATTAACAAATACAATGATGGTGAATAAAATACAAACATGGATACCATCAACAATGTGAGGAATACCATAAAACTTAAAAATTGTTCCATATTTACCATTTTGGAGCGGTTTCTTTGAACTCGTCTCCTTCTTTTTTATTAGGTTTATCCGTCGCTGCGGGTTGTGATGCTGGTTGACTTGATTTTTCTCTGATGATTACAGTTTTGTCACCACCAGATTGTTGTTGTTGGTTATTGTTGTTAATAATAATTGGAGTTTGTTGTTGAACAGGGGCTACAACTTCTTCTTCACCACCGTTAATCAATTTATTTGTAATAACTCCTCCGGCACCCAACACTGCCGTAGTTAACAATCCGATAATTGTCTTTTTCAATCCTGACCAAGTTCCGTCATTATGGTTTTCTGTTTCTTCACTCATGGTATTATTATTTAGTTTATTTATTTTATTTAATAATTAACGGATATTTTATATCTTTCCCCGAAATGTCCAAAAAAACCAAGTCATAATACCCTTTTGGTTCTTCTGTTAAATTATATACCCTTTTTGTGGTTGTGTCAACTGCCGTGAAGCCTTCTTTTTTTATTGGTATTTCTTGACCAAAAGGTATTATTTGTACTGAATATTTTGCTCCGACAGTTGTTTCGAACTCTATAAACACTATGTTTCCATTCTGAAAAACAGATTTTATGTTTGTAGAAGTTGATTTAGCCCCTAAATCAATTTCCGGCATCTCATCGTAGTAAGGGTTGAAACATCCTTGTAAAAAGAGAACTGAGAAAATTAGTATTGATAATATTTTTTTCATGTTAGAAATTATTATATCCCGTTAATTTTATTTGAGTTGTATTCAATTTTATTCCTAATTGAGAACCCTTGATTGTGTTAGCGTCCATAGTGGAGGATACTTTGATGGAAGTCAAAATATCAACACCATTACCAATTGTTGAAAATTTCAATTTGAATGGAATTGCCGTTCCAGTTACTGGAGTTTTTTCATTTGGGTCTATCCCACCAAATTTGACTTTACCGTCAACAGAGTTAACAAACAAGTACCATGTATTTGGTACATTTGGGAAAAACTCCTCAAACTTTATCTTTGTTGGGTCGTAATCAAATTCAAATTGTAGTCCTGTAACAGGATTTCCATTTGTCGTTACACTTATAGGGATTTCAATATTATTCGATGTCACAGTCAAATTAGATAGATTTACATCTATTGATGGAACATCATTTGGAGTATTGATGAATGATTCTGTTGCCATATTTCTGAATGTCGTGTTCGACTTCAAACTATTTAGGGCTCTACTAACTACAGATGCAACTCCATTATTACTTACAACAACTTGTGATGAGTGAGAACGATTCACATCTCCCCATAAAAGATATTTCAGGTCTACAACCGTGTTAGTTCCTATTGTCCCTGTTTTAATATAAGTTTTAGGGAAATCAAAAGAATTCCAATTAGTTGTTGTTATAGCTCCCCAAGAATTTGATGGTGAGTCATTAAATGTAAATTCCGCCCTTAACCCAAAGTCTGGACCTCCATTGATATTTCTTATGTATGGTGTGTAAGTTGACGTGCCTATTGAAGATATACCAGATGGTATTCTAAATGTCGCCCAAGTTCCGTCCTTCGAAACAAATTCTACAGGTCCAACATACAAATCAAATAATTGGAGTGACTTTATTTTTTCAGGTGTATTAGTCGCATCGAATTCTCTCATATCAACCAATATTCTGGACACATTTTGAGAATAATGATTTGGTGTAATTATCGCCCACTCAACTTGACCAGCGATAGTTGTTGCATCGGTAGACATCCATGTTGGTACACTCATATAGCCACCACTACCTTGTGTATATCCATTTGGAACGGTTACTAATGCGTCAATACCTACGACTTGTGATAACAACCTTGGTAAATCTCCACCATCAATCAATTTATTTCTATTGATGTCAGCGGCATATAGGGATTGTCCGGTATTGATTGTTTGTCCTTTGCTTCCATCTAATCCCATTGTCACAAATTCTCCTTGTGCCGATGTAAAGTCGGAAATTGTTATTGCGTTATTATAAATGGTATTTAGTTTGTCCGTATCATGCATTACCGAAACCTCATATACTTTATTTTCAGATAATAAGGATTGGTTTATATCCACATTACCGTTTGATAAAACATTAAAGTTTTGATTGGTATTTGTTAAAGTATCTCTGAATGAAACCCTTAAACCAGTTAAATTTAGTAAATTCGTATTTGCGTCAACTTTTGCGGTTATCAATTTACCTGTATTTTGATTCATGATAACCTCAGTTGATAATGGTGTGTCCATAAAGGTCGCAACACCAGCCCCTTGCACATTCCATCCTGCAACAAAGTTTAATTTAACAGGGTTGAATGCGTTTGATGTAGACGCCGCCTTTAATCTAAACCTTACAATTATTATTTGAGAAAAAGCGTTAAATGGCATTGGAGAATTTGTTGCCCATGTTAGAGTCGCTCTTATAATTGCATTGGATCCGTTAGCATTATATGTGTAAGTCGCGTTGGAAACATATCTTTGTGTACCGTTTGTAAAAGTACTATTTCCTGCGTAAGTATATCCTGGGTAGTTTTGCCAAGATAGTTGTATATTTGAACCTGTAGGGAACACTCCTCCGTTTCCACCTGTGCCTGTATGATTGATTGAAACTATCTCAAAGTTTGTTTGGTCGTATTGAAAGTCAAATAGTAATTGCCTTGTAACAGCATCACCATTACCATTTGCATGAACCATAACATCAAATTGGTCTCCTCTATCAATAACTCCCCCGCTTATATCTGTTAAAATTCTTGTGTCGGGGAACTTAAACTTAATTTGCCCAAATGAAGTGAACGAGATTAAGAAAAAAGATATTAGTAATAAATTTTTCATTTAATTTGTTTCAAATAGTTTAGTTACCAAGGTATCACTAGCCTTTTTCAACGCATTACTCAAAGATTGTTGATTGAAATTCCCTCCGTTGTCCACAATTAGTGTTGACATGGAAATCTCAGATGATTCTTCTTCAACAATAACTTCTTTGATTTTTTTTCCATCAACCTTCAAAACTCCTCTGAGACGTATTACAACAGATTCACTGTCTTTGTGAAATACAGAGACATTCGTCTTGGTTTTTAATACATCCAAGTAGACAATTTCAATAGATAGTTTTTGTTTGGAGTCAGGGTTTAGATCGAAATTTTTTTCTTGTAAAAATTCCTCTGTGATATTTCTCAAACCGAATTCTAAGTTTCGATTTCCTGCGAGATTTCCCACTTGAATCTTGTTTACGACAGATTCAACCCATATTTCATCAGTAAGATTTGTGGTGATGTGAGGCATTATGTATAGCATAATGCCCGCCATAAAAAGGGTTAAAATTTTCATTCGATAGTATCTTGGTATTCATAAATATCACCAAATTTAATTTTGTCCTAAATTTTTAGTTTATGTTAAGGTAAATTATCTTATTGGTTTTAGACAATATTTATTAATATAAAATAAATTACTATGATACTAAAAGTTGGGTCTAAAGGAGAAGACGTAAAAAAACTCCAAGCAAAATTAGGTTTGGGAGCCGATGGTGTATTCGGTTCTGGCACAGAGGCTGCGGTTAAAAAATGGCAATCGTCTAATGGATTAACTGCTGACGGTATTGTTGGTGAAGGGACTTGGGCAAAGATGTTTGGAACTAAACAACTTATCACTGAACCATCAACTCCGATTGTTAATGCTGGTCCTTTGAAGTTAGAAAATCTGAAGGGTCATATCCCTGATGCTGTAATTGCTCAGATTCCTGACGCGGCAAAGAAATTCAACATTACAAATCCACTTAGATTGGCTCACTTTTTAGCTCAGTGTGGACATGAGTCGGCTGGTTTCAAAGCGATTCAAGAAAATCTAAATTATTCTGCGGATGGTTTGAAAAAAATATTTCCAAAATATTTCCCTGGAAACTTGGCAGAAGGTTACGCTAAAAATCCTGAAAAAATCGCATCCAAAGTTTATGGAAGTAGAATGGGTAATGGAGATGAAACAACAAAAGAAGGTTTCAAGTTTAGAGGTCGTGGATATATCCAATTGACTGGTAAAGACAACTATACAAAATTTGCTAAATTTATCGGTGAAGACACAGTTGCTAATCCAGATTTAGTTGCAACAAAATATCCTTTAGCATCTGCAGCATTCTTCTTTGATTCAAACAAATTGTGGGCAATTTGTGACAAAGGAGCGGATGACGCTACAGTAACAGCAGTAACCAAAAGAGTTAATGGCGGAACCATAGGAATTTCTGACAGAATCAAACATTTCAAAGAGTATTTCGCACTTTTGAAATAAGTCGTATTACGATAAAAAAAAAAATAATTATTTACTCCGATAATTTTGTCGGAGTAAATTTTTATTTTATATTTGTTAAACAAAACTAAACATGACGACAATGAACATTTCCTCAGCAATCTCAGATTTCAAGTGGGTACTTAGAGTACTTAAATCTTCTCAAAGCAAAGAGCATTTGAATGCCACAATGAAGTGTTTTAACCTTTGGGAATCCAAACACGTCAATGATAATCTTAGTGATTCAGACAAAGAGGTTATCAAATATTTGAGATACGAATTTTGGAGCCTATTTAGAAATAAAAATTCAAGATATGATTTGTACAATGTAGAAAAATTGTTCTGTTGATAGTACAGCATGGACTTTTTTACAAATCATCATATTTATTTATACAATCGCTCACAAAGTGAGTGTTCTCATATATCCCTTTTACAAGACCCACAAATTTATTTGGTGGGTCTTGCTTTTTTTCGTATATTTGTCTAAACCTCAATAACATTATGAACTTAAATAACATAAAACATTTCTTCAGACGAAAATATCAACAAATTCAACGAGTAATTGACTTTTTACCGATTATTTGGAATGGGTTTGACTTCGATTACATGTATTCTATTGAACTTTTCAAAAAACAATTGGAAAGACAAGCAGAATTATTTGAATCAGATAAACTGAACCCCGACAGATCAAAACAAAACGCTTCACGAATCCGAACTGCAATTAGTTTGATGGATAAAGTTTATAATGGAGATTATGAGATTGAATGGATGGATACCATTAGAGAAAAATATGGTAATGATGTATTTAATTGGGAGTTTGTGGATACTGGTAGGGGTGATGGGACATCTTTTATAAAATCCAAATATGAATATTGGGATAATGTTGATGAGATTGATTTGTTGAAACGTGAACTTATGCTTAAATCAAGACAAAAACAAAAGAAAGCCGAACAATTACTATGGAAATTTATAGGACACAACATTCGTTATTGGTGGGATTGATATGAAAATATTTGAAGTATACGGGCAAATCTATATTTTTCCTTTTGTAAAAATAACCCATACAAGAAAACTTAACGGTGATTTGGAACTAATTATTGGTTGGTTAAAATGGGAATTAGCAATAAGATTATGAAAAAGAAAATAACATTCATCTCTGACACTCACAACAAACACAAACACCTTACAAGTAAGGGGATGGGAAACATATTGGGTAGTGGTGATATCCTCGTACACGCGGGTGACTGTACAAGTATGGGACAAAAACACGAAATCAACGGGTTTTTGGAGTGGTTTTCAAATACCGAATTTGAACATAAAATTTTCATTGCAGGAAATCACGACTTTGGATTTGAACAACAAACTGATATCGATATAGAGTTCAAAGATTTGGGAGTAATCTATTTGTTTGACAATGATGTGACCATTGATGGAATCAAATTTTATGGTAGTCCTTGGCAACCTGAATTTCATAATTGGGCGTTTAATCTTCCAAGAGGAGAAGAATTGGCAGCAAAATGGGAAAAAATACCAGATGATGTCGACATCCTAATCACTCACGGGCCAGCATACGGTATTTTGGATTACGCTCCGATCGGAGGTCGTGTCGGTTGTGAAGAATTATATCGTAAAATCGTGGAGGTTAAACCAAAAATTCACGTTTGTGGTCACATCCATGATGGTTACGGTCAAAAGACAATGGGTGGAATTGAATTTCTAAATGCATCTGTTCTTAACGATAGTTACGAACATGCACACAAACCTATAGTTGTGGAGTATGATACTGAAACAAAAGAAATTACTTATATTTGAACTATGGAAAAAAATTTAATGTCTTACCGTATCTATCTTGATGACGTACGTACGCCAATAGATAATGAATGGGTTGTTGTAAGAAATCATGATGAGTTCGTTGAAACCGTTCAAAAATTGGGCTTAGGAAATATTGAGGAAATATCACTTGACCATGATTTGGGAGAAAGTGCAATTGCAGAATACTATGCAAACGCTAAACCTAATAACACTCTAAATTATGACAATATTTTAGAAAAAACTGGTATGGATTCTTGTAAGTTTTTGGTGGAGGAAAGTGTTGAAACCAATACTCCATTACCTCAAGTTTACGTTCACTCATCTAATCCTGTTGGTCGGGTGAATATGATGAGTTTAATCAACAACTACTTAAAAAGTTGTGGATTACCCGAAACCTGTGAAATAAGAATTACAAAATTCACAGCATAAAAAAAAGATGGAGAAATCCATCTTTTTATTTTTTAACTCTAGTTTGTTTTCTTGCTTCCTTAGCCAATTCTCCTATGGTTTTCTTCTTTTGCTCTGTTGGGTGTTTGTATCCTGTTTTGTATCTAAATTCAACCGATACTGGACCATTCTTTGACACGTCAGTATTGTATTTGAATACTGATACACTTTCTTCATCTTCAAAAGTGACCTCCCACTTTTTTGACACAGTTTCTGACTTGGTGTTTCCCGATATTTTCATGAAACAAATGTACGAAAATATCTAATAAAAAAAAAATCCCCACTAAAAAGAGTGGGGATTTTAAGATTACTCCTCGATTTGGTCTGACTTTCCTTTGTTAATCCATTTGTCGACTGACCCGATTCCGAAGGAACCAAGAACTAGCCATAGGAAGGCGTTAAAGATGAATTCGTTTATCACTAGGTCTTTACCTAAAGTTCCTGTAACAATATCCGCAATTGCGAATCCTGTCATCATTACAAACGCCATAAACCCTACGACGCTTTTTTCATTGATTGTGTTGTTGTCATCGAACAACTGAGATAAGAATTTTTTCATAGTATATTGGTAATTTACTTACCAATAAATATCACAACTATGTAACTTTTATCGTCAACCAGGAGTATCTGTAATTTCTAAAACTATATTTTCGGATGCTAATATTGGTGCCCCCTCAAACGTAAATTGTAATATGTCAGGTAACACAATCGAACCAAAACCATTAAAAACGCCATTTATAAAAAATTGCCAATCGATAGAACCAGTACCTGTAACATAAACACTTGGAAATGCGTTAGTTGTACCATGTATTGCTCTCAAAGTTTGTCCTTGATTTATCGGGAAACTTTGAGTTGCTCCGGTCAATGGAACTAATCCCAAATCGTCCTGGAATGCCTGAATTTCACATATTGTCGATCCATTGGTAAATGTTAAGTTATAGTTTGGTGTTACGCTTGGAGTATTAGTTGGGGTAAGAGTATTAGTTGGAGTCGGTGTTGCCGTACTTGTTACTGTCGGAGTCGGGGTTGGAGTTGGACACACATCAATTGAGGTACACTCAGCTTGTCCTGAACCATTATCAGTTATTGTATAAACAGTTCCACCACTAACAGATTGGAAGTAGAATGTTGTTGCCAATGTGGATGTTAAAGTTTGAAGTTCAGATATAGTATATGGGTCAGTTCCCGCGTTATTTTGATAAATCAACTCATTAATATCAATTGTTCCTTGAACATATATTGTTGTTGTTGGAGAAGTCCCATAACATACCGCGTCAGGTGAAGTAGAAACTTCATATAATCCTCCGTCTAACGGGTCTGTAGGGGTTGGAGATGGTGTTAAAGTTGAAGTTTGAGTTGTAGTTTGAGTAGGAGTGTTAGTTGGTGTTTCAGTTGGTGTTGAAGACGGTGTAGCGGTATTAGTTGGTGTTACAGTTGGAGTTTTTGTGTTTGTTGGAGTTGGTGTTACTAAAGTTGCTTGACATGCTGCACAATTAACATAGAAAAGAAGTGGTGTTGCTCCATCTGTTGGAGTTGCCACGGTCTTTTCAACAATTCTATAGCATCCACTTGGTGTTCCTCCTGTGAATGTTAGATTGAATACGTCACCAGGTGCTAAAGATGATGGTCCTAAGTCAGCAACTAATACGTTCAAGTTGGTACATCCCGAAATTGTGAATGTTGTAACTGAAGTTAAGTCAGTTGTGGTTGGAGTTGGAGTAGGCGTTTCGGTCTCCGTAGGAGTATTGGTTGGAGTTTCAGTTATTGTTGGTGTCGGAGTATTAGTTGGAGTTTCTGTATTTGTTGGAGTATTAGTAGGAGTTTCTGTATTTGTTGGAGTATTAGTAGGAGTTGGTGTTGGTGTTGGTAATGAAGCTTCACAATCATCACAGTTCAAATAGAAATTAAGTGGAGCACCTGTATCTGTTGGGGTAGCAACAATCTTATTAATAATTCTGTAACATCCACTCGGAG